>Ga0302271_10003214_pt1 | contig 13996 bp, 6 predicted proteins | sample III_Bog_N1_1_FD_198767 | JGI IMG/M metagenome (GOLD analysis project Ga0302271, IMG submission 198767) | Peat permafrost microbial communities from Stordalen Mire near Abisko, Sweden - III_Bog_N1_1 | ecosystem: Environmental > Terrestrial > Soil > Wetlands > Peat | place: Sweden: Abisko... | reverse complement strand
GAATCCTCTAAGTCTTATATTTTTCTCTCAGAAATTCTAGAAAGGATCATTGCCATTCTTACTAACACTCCTGCCATTATCGTCAAGCATCGGTTCTATTTATTAGACAAAAAATTAGCTTATTAAAAACCTGAAAATAATTATTGTAATTTTCTTACTCATGCCTGTGAAATCCTTATCGAAATTATTGAGCCATCCTTCCTCTGAGACATTCGGTTTGAAAGGAGGAGGGATTAGTTTATTCAGCAGGGCATTCCAGTCCATATCTTTGAACCAAGGATGATTCATAATCTCTTAAAGATCACTCTTGGCACCTAGTCTCAATCGACGGTCCCGATTTAAACTCTATGAATAAACCGTATGAATGATTACAAAACTAGGGAAATACAATTTTACTTTTGTAATGAAATCTTTGGCTTCAGCAGAGACAGCTGGTCTTTCAGGAAATTTCAACTCAGCTTCTTTAATGAGGATGAACATTTATGGTTGCTGCTTGTGGTAAAAAGGAGGAAGACCAAACATCATCTCATATCTTGAAAAATTACAAAAAATATTAAATTAAAACCTCAAGAAAATTATTATTTTTCAATTATTTTAGTTAAATGATTAATTGTTACGTTAGAATTCCAAGTGACCACCAGTCTGTCGTATGATCACATCCATGGCCTTGAATAACCTCTGGAGAGAGATATTCAGGAGTGCCACAGAATGTCATTGCTAACTCATTTTATTTTATCATTTTCGCCATACCAAAATCGGATACATAAACATTACCAACTTCGTCCATTAAGATATTCTCTAATTTCAGATCTCGATAAACGATGTTCTTAGAGTGTAAGTGGCCGAGTCCCAATGCTAACTGAGCAGCATAGAATTAAGCCCTGCGTTCTTCGAACTTACGAGACACACGCAAGTGCTAAAATAACTCACCACCCTCTGCAAAAAAAAATATTAATTACCAAACCATCCAAGCCAACAAACTTAAGTAACAAGTATTTTACTCATAAATTGCATAACAAAGAAGAGTCTTGAAGGATCTTAAAACGCATAAACCAGATTCACTAGATAAGGATGGTTAACATGCTCTAAAATCATTTTCTCCGTCTTAGTATGCTCAAATTATCCTTTTTCAAGAATCACATCCTTCTTAATGACTTTCATCGCAAACCATTCCCCTACTAATTCAACCAAAAAAACAAATATTATTATCTAAATCAATTTCGCCATCCTTTTTTGTTACCTTTGGTTTTTTCTTCGACTAAAAGAACAGTTCCAAAAGCTCCAGCACCAAGTACCTTTAGAATATTAAAATCATCTAATGTCACATCTTTGCCTTTCTCTCTGCTCCAAAGTGTCGATGTTCTTTTCTTGATGTCATGGTAGACATTTGCTTATTAATCCATCATCAATTTTAGTGATGCATCATCCATGAGTTTGGCGTCTTCCACTGGCATCCTATTCATTTTCTTCTTTTTATCATGTTTTGTTGTAGCATAGTTGAACAGACTCACTTCGTCTTTAAAATAGCATGGCATCTTCGACCCAACTCTCATATTGTAGGATTTGACTAAACTCATGATGATCCTATCCCATTTGTCAGTAGAAGCGTATCTGTAATCGTATTCGTCAGGTACGTGCACCACGAATTCAGTCCCGAGAGTGCTTATTGTCAATGCCTTGATTTTACTCATGTCTATTTTACGCTTTATTGCTGAAATCGGAAGAAAAAAAAGAAAAATTGAGACTTTTTATGAAACTTTAATGGAAAACTATCACATAATAATGCCAGTATTGGTTTAAGAAAGGCTAATAGAAGCTATTAGAAGTAAAAGCACAAATGCATACTTTATCCATTAAGGTTATAGATGGCGTGGGTAGTGATCAGAAGATTGCGCTCTTGCCTTTTTTTGTAGTCATTGAACTTGTAGATATTGCAGCTCATGATGATCTTCTCTGTTTTTAAGTAAATCAGGAATCAAGAAGTTAGCTACTAGCCTAGAACTTTCATTTTCATCAGCCCACCATAAAACACACTTGATTTAATCGAATAAATAGCTCAAAACATTCCAAGTAGCTCTTACATCGAAATCCGCCAAAGTTTATTAACTAAAAAACTAAATCATCCTCCCCCCTCCCCCTCCCCAAATACACGTGTGCTTGCAACTTCTGGTTTCTGTTTAATCTATTTATTTATTCACTCTTATTTTTCTTTCTCTTTTCTCTATTTCTACCCATGAAAACTTCTTTATCTTTGCTTACCTCCTTCATTGAATTGCTTGCAGAGAGTCTTTTCAGACCCAAGGTTGAGTTCATCAAATGTCTCTGTGAGATTATCCATATTCTTATTCTAAAATGTTCACTTTGTTTCTCTTTTTTTCTTCTGTTTATCTCAACAACGGTTTAATTCTTTCTCTCGATTTGATTTGCCTTTCCAAACTAAAATGCTTCTATTTTATTACTATTTTTTTTTATTTAATAAGCAACCGCAGATTATCACTCCTAAGCCTGGGTTTTTGTTCTGTGATACCCAGAGATTAACCCAACCACTGAAAACCTGCCGTCGCTTAAAAACAAGCTTTAAATTTTTTTATTGTCTCCTCAACATTTCCCACATCGGGTAATTCTCTCTCTCTGGTTATTCTGGTATTCTTTCAACAATTCCCATGAATAAAGCAGGCACTTTAGCACTATTTGTTGCAAGATTATTTTAGAAAAAATAATGAAGTTTTAGCATAATTTTAGTAAGAAAAGCTGGAAATTTGGAACATTATGCTTCCATTTTAAGGAAAAGGATAGAAAAACAAGTAAGAAAAAAAAGAGCAGATTAACCCTTCGTCTCCCAGAAGTTAATGATAAACCCAAATGCGATTATTGGTTAAGACATTACAGTGGAGTCTAAGTTAATTTTAGTTTCCCTAAAAGAAAAATCCAGAAATGTATCACCTTTTGTGTTCCTGCCAGTTTATCATGTAGAGTCAAATGATACGTTAAAGTATTAGGCTTTCTTGGAATAGTGTGAGAGTTCAAAAGGAATATTTTGAAATCTACCGATATTTAAAAGGTTTTTACGGGCAGTAATAGCTCTTTGAACTGCAAGTCGAGTAGTAGTTTTGAAGATTGTTTTACCATCTTTGGTGTAGAGAGAGATTTAAATCTGAAATTCGATTCTCTCTCTTTCTCTCTTTCTTTCTATCTATCTCAGCAATGCAGTTATTTTATGGAGTTATTTATCATAAAAAACAAAAAGCAAAGGATCTCTAACTTGAATCGCTGCTAATTTATTCATTCAAGTCTCCTTGCTTGGAGTATCCTTCCACCCCACAGCGCTTGTTTCCAATCTAATCGATAATTTTGGAGTTATTAAAAGAAATATTGCCCAGCTTAATAAACCATCCAACAACTCATACTCAATAATAATTCACACCCAGTATGTGTATGTGGTGAAACGGAAGCTTTCATGTACTTTTCCTGGCACTTCAAAGTTTGTGCAATAAGATCCATACAAATACAACAAAGGCAAATTACCTTTAGCAGAAAGAGAAACTGCAAGGGGATATCAAATTGAGATATTATAGCGAGTAAAAAAACGAAATGATAAACTACTAAGATGGAGTATTTGACTGGTTGATGTGTTCGAACTATTCAAAGAGATGAAGGACAACATAGAACACTTGATAACTGTTTCTAATTGCAGAATTGGATTTGAATTCAGCAATCACAAGTTTCATGTCTCAAGAGAAATATGCGGATGGAGAGATGAAACAAGGGAAATTACTCGTTTGATAAGAAATTATTTTGATGAAACTCAGAATATAAAAGGAATCAATATACATAATCCTTATATATTAGATATTATATTTAACTTGTTATTATCTATGTCCCCTCCGCAAAAGGCTTCTAAAGACAATAATGATACTCCAAGCTTAATTTAATTATTCTCTTGCTTTTTAGATTACTAAGCAGATATCGTCTTCTTGCGGTATTACACAGATCGAAAAATCAACCCCTCTTTTTGATGATAATTCTGTCGTTCAAGCAGATTTATCTTATTTATTTCCCAATATCTATTCGAACTTCCTCCCACAGAAATCATACGTTCTGGGAGCAAAAAAGACGTTTATATTATGTGTTTTTCCCGTAATATCTAAATATCTAAATAAATAATTAACACACACTTTCTTTTTGTTAATTTATCCACAGATAAATCTGTGAAGAAATCAATTTCGATCATTATTCACCACTACCATATTTAGAATTGTTGTTCACCACATAAAAATAAAGCCAATTCAGTGAATGCCACAAGAATCTTGTGTGATTTCCAGCTGGTCTGCTCATTTTAGAATGAATCTATTCGTTACCTTCAACTTAACTCATTGATTTCATATTGTTTTAAAGGCATATTTTAGAAGTTGTCAACTGCAAATCTATTAAACGTAGAATTCAAGAAAGAGAAGATAGTCTCCTTGGTTTTTGTTGATTTCAGTTAATATTTAAAGACAATAAAAATAAGATATTGAAGATTCTAGAATGGTTATTCTGATTAATGTTATGAATAATTACTGAAGGATTTCATTTTTATTTGAAAGATTGATTATTCATGTATTATGTTTCTGTCCTTGAGAAAAAAGCAGTCATGTAGCTGAAGATAGCACAGATAATGAAAAATAAACAATTTCAGATTTTCTGTGAGATGGAAATAAAGAGAGATTTTGACTGAGTTTTTCAATTAAAAGGAAGAATGAAAAATGAAAATAATATTATCAAGAGTTTCTTGAGAAAAATAACTGAAAATCATAAAATAAATAAAGAAGTAACAAGCTGATCAAGATAGATACAACTGAAAAGATTATCTCGATATCAGTAGAAAATAACAAAAAGGCAAAATTATTATTTCTTGGAATTTGAATGAAAAATAAATCTTTTTTGGGATATTTTTTTATTAATATTAAGAGATATTTCATTACTTATTGATGTTTTGAGAATAAAGGCAAATACAAATTGAAAATGATCTGAAGAGTGACTATATTATTATTTTGTAGCACACAATTAATCAAAGAACTTTCTCGAATTTTGATAAATCACATAAATCAAAACAAATATTATTTGGATTTGTAATAAGCAGAAAGCCAGGTAGAATCTACTCGAAGTTATTTTTATCTTTGGAATTTTGTTATTAATTCTCAAGAAATACGAAATAACTCCTATGTCACTTTGTTTGAGAAGAAGTTGATTTGCATTCATAGCATGAAACTATCTCAAGAACTAAGGATAATTTGTAACTCTGTTATTATTTTAATTACTCCTAATTCAGGAACTATATCAGAAATCTTTTAAATAATAAGTCAAGTAAAGCAGAAATAATAATTAAAAATATCTTTTGCGAAAATAATTTTTACATTTTTGTCATTTTGAGACTACAGTTTGAAAATGATTGAATTATTTTGATTGCTAAATTTGTTATTTGATCATTTACCTTCTTATTTTTCCTTATTTTATTGTAAAATTGTGATTAGAAGAAAGGAATTTAAAGAAATGTATTCGTCTAAAGAATCCGAGTATCTAAGAAGGATCTATTAAACTTGAGTGAGAGTGAGAGAGGAATCATCTTTGATGAAGCACAATCAATTGATAGTTTTGAAATAGTAAGTTTTACTAAAAATAATCTCTCTTAAAAGACTGTAGTTTAATTGTTTGGAAAACAAGCAAAAAAAACTAATAGAGGTTGGTAACTATGTTCAAATAATGTATTGATGGAGATAATAAAACTCTTAGAATAATTTCTCCTATAAAAAATAACAGGTTAAGAACAGTATTACAAAATATGTAAGAAAAAAACAAAATATTAAAACAAATTTTTGAGAAAATTAAATCATTTTTCTCAGGCACTAAGGATGAAAATGAATAAGAATAAAAAACCTGACTTTCGGCTATTGATTATTGAAAACGAAGGAGTAGGTAAATCTTCATTGCTGGAGCGAATATGCGATGATACATTCAGTAGTGATAACCGAACAACGGTAGTAACTGAATATAATTAGAAGATTGTTCCAATAGATGGAAAATAAGTAAAACTTTAGATCTGGGATACAGTTGGAACTGAGAGATACAGGTTCATTCCAAATATTTTCTACAAAGACGTTGATGGTATTGTCTTAGTCTATGATATTTCCGATAAACTTTCATTTAATACTATCTAAAAATGGGTCAATAAAATGGACAATCACTCTTTAAAAGATGTCTAACTTATGTTGACTTAGAAAACTAATAAGTCAGCACTGAAAATGCTTATTCATTAGCTCAAGAAAAGAAAATGGAGTTCTTTGAGGTTTTCGCTAAGACTTCAGACTCTGTCACGTAAGCTTTTCTCAGCCTTACTAGGAAAATCAAGAACAAGAAAGAAGCAATGGACCAGATTAGAATAGCAGAATAGATGTTCAATAACAAATATCAAGGATCTTATAATCCTACACTTACATACAATAACTTAGATAATGAGAAAGAAAAAGAAGCGCCCTGCTGAAGTGTTTTTCATTTAGAAATATGTATCATTATTATTAACTGTTAATCATAAATTAATATCTGATGGAGGGTTTTAATTTTTATCAAAATCATCAGAATTATTAAAGATAATTGATTTATCATCTGAAATAACTTTGACTAAATCCAAATACATTGGTGTTATTAAGATACAATCCAAGAATAAATAGTATTTCTTCACAAAAATGAAAATTGAGAAATTAATTACTCGAACTGTGTGAAGAAGAAAAAAGAGAAAGAATTTGCCACAGAGAAATTTTACAACAAAAAAGCAAATCAATCAATCTTCTCATTCACTGAAAGCAAAAATGATTAAAAATTATAATCTGATATTTAAACTTGTGATAGTTGGCGACTGCGGTGTCGGTAAATCCTCCTTAATGGAGAGAGTATGCGATGATTAATTCAGGGAGAACTATCGTTCAACGATAGGAGTAGATTTCTAATACAAAATATTTCCAATAGATGGAAAATAAATAAAACTGCAAATCTGGGACACAGCAGGGCATGAAAGATTTAAGAACATAACATCTGCTTACTACAGAGGGGCTTCAGGCATTATTATTGTTTATGATGTCTCCAATGAGGAATCATTCAAAAACATCGAATACTGGATCAATTAAATAGAAAATCATGTGCCTTCAGATGTCTAGATTATGCTGATTGGAAATAAAATTGACAAAGAAAGTAGACAAGTCAGCACTGAGACTGCTGAATAATATGCTTAATCAAAGTAAATGGAGTTCTTTGAGGTTTCCTCTAAGACATCTGACTCTGTCACATAAGCTTTTCTAAATGTTGCTAGGAAAATTAAGAACAAGATAGAAGCAAAGGATCCAATTAAAATAGCAGAATAGACGTTCAACAGCAACCAGCGAAAATCTTAAAACAAAACACTTACAAAGATAAATTTGGAAGCCAATAAAGAAAAAGACAGTTGCTGCTGAGAAGAGGAGAAAATAGTAAAAATCAAAGTTGAAAAATAATTCATTTGAGAAATATGCTTCATTAATGATTATTTAAGATTCATTCTTTAGAGTTAGTTAATTTCTGTGTTTTTAATGTTGATTCTTTTCATTGTTTAAGTGAATTTAGAGAGAAAGTATTAAGAAGTTACATGTATGCCAAAAGGTTCGAATTTGGAGAGGAAAAACATCATTTGAATTCTTCTACTTCGTTTAAAAAAGCTTTAGCTAAAAACATTGAGAGAGAAAAAAAATAGTCAGGTAAAGGAAGTATAACAATTTTGCTTTACTCTGTAAAATAGCATTTTAAAATGAGATACTAAAAATATCAATAAGTTTTTGTTGTTGTTGTTGCTAAAACAAGCAGAAACAAGTAAAATATTTAAAGAAATAAAAAAATCATCTTACCTTGCTATTAAAGATTAATATCTTTTGATGGGGAGTGTAATAGGTGATACTCTTGGCATCTAAAAATAAATACACTGTATAAAAAACCCCAATAAGTGGAAAATAATATTTTCTACTATGATAACACCCTTTGTTGATAAAGAAATAAAAATAATCAGTTATTTATTCTTCAAATCCATACAAATTTATATGAGTTTTTCTTTTTCAGTGATTTCTTTGATACTGCTGACTTCTTAACTAATGTTTTTGATTAAGTGTTATTTATTGGAGGTTTCTGCTCCATTCTCTTTTTAAATTAGTTGATTTTCTAGACTCCCCTCACTTTAGAATAAAGAGTCTTTTATAATTAATAGTTTCATAAGTTATTTCTTTTTGTAATGGGCAAGAGTGGATGAGAATCTTTTCCTCAAATTTCTGACAATCGCAATTTTTAATTAAAATTAATGACTGATGGCAATACTAACTTTGCCCAAATACATTGGTGATTCTAAGAAAATCAAAAATTCTGCCTCCTCAAAGTAATTAAAAATTGAAACAAAGAGATTTCACAAAAAAATAAATAACTTTTCTCAGCCCGTGAATAGAATGATTCAGTACTAAAATACTTACTTTAAACTTGTGATAATTGGAGACTAGGCTGTAGGTAAAACTTCCTTAATAGAGAGATTATGCGATGATTAATTTAGTGAGAACGGTCGCTTAAATATTGGAATCGATTACAAAATCAAAACTTTTTCAATAGATGGAAAATAAGTAAATCTGTAAATCTGGGATTAAGCAGGAAATGAAAGTTGAGGAACATAACGTCTGCTTATTACAGAAAGTCTGATGGTATCATTTTAATTTATGATATTTCTTAAATAATATCTTTTAATGGCATTTATAACTGGATCAATGGATTGAAAAATCATGCGTTCTAAGAAGTTTAGTGTATGTTGATTGGAAATAAAATTGACAAAGAAAACAGACAAGTCAGCGCTGAGACTGCTTTATCATACTCTGAATCAAATTAAATGGAGTTCTTTGAGGTTTTTGCTAAGACTTCCGACTCTGTCACCTAAGCCTTCCTAAGTTTTGCTAGGAAAATCAAGAACACAAAAGAAGCAATCGATCAGATTGGAGTAGCAGAATTGAGACTGAACAGCAACCAGTAAGTGCCTTAAAATCAGACACTCACATAGAGAAATTCGGAAGCAAAGAAATAAAACGACGGTTGTTGGTGAGAAGAGGAAAAAATAATAAAAATGAAAAGTAGAAGGATACTTTCATTGAGAAATTTGTTTCCTTAATCTTAAATTAATATCTGATGGAGGGTCTTAATTTGTTATCAAAATCATCAAATTTTGTACAGATAATTGATTTATCAACTGAAGTAAGTTTGACTAAATCCAAATCCATTGGTGTTTTAAAGATATTATCCAAGAATAATATTTCTTCACAAAAATGAAAATTGAGAAATTATTTACTAGAGCTGTGTGAAAAAAAGAGAAAGAAATTGACACACAGAGAAGTTTTACAAAAAAAAGCTATCAATTTCTCATCCATTGAAAGCGAAAATGCTTAAAGATTAAAATCTAGAATTTAAACTTGTAACGATCGGAGACTGCGGTGTAGGTAAATCCTAATTGCTGGAGAGAGTATGTGATGATTAATTCAGTGAGAACTATCGTGCAACGCTAGGAGTCGATTTCAAATACAAGACTTTTCCAATAGATGGAAAATAAGTAAAACTTTAGATCTGGGACACAGCAGGGCAGGAAAGATTCAGGAACATGACATCTGCTTACTACAGAGGGGCTGATGGCATCATCTTAGTTTATGATGTTTCCGATGAGGGCTCATTCAATAACATCGAAAGCTGGGCCAATTAAATGTAAAATCATGTGTCTTCAGATGTCTAGGTTATGCTGATTGGAAATAAAATTGACAAAGAAAACAGACAAGTCAGCACTGAGACGGCTTTATCATATGCTGAATCAAAGTAAATGGAGTTCTTTGAGGTTTCCTCTAAGACATCTGACTCTGTCACCTAAGCCTTCCTAAGTTTTGCTAGGAAAATCCAGAACACAAAAGAAGCAAAGGATCCGATTAAAATAGTAGAATAGATGTTCAATCAGCAATGATCTTAAAATCAAACAATTAAAACATAAATTTGAAGCCAATAAAGAAAAAGACAGTTGCTGCTGAGAAAAGGAGAAAATAGTAAAAATCAAAGTTGAAAAATAATTCATTTGAGAAATATGTTTCATTAATAATTATTTAAATTAATAGTTGAATCAAAATTATCAAATTTTTCAAAGATAATTGATTTAAAAACGGAAATTACTTTAACTTTGCCTAAATACATTGGTGATTCTAAGAAAATCAAAAAAAATGCCTCCTCAATGTAATTAAAGATTGAAACAGAGAGATTTCACAAAAACAAAAAAAAATTATCTCAGCCACTAAATGAGAAAATGATTAAGTATTAAAAACCTTTCTTTAAACTTGTGATAATTGGAGACGGTGGTGTAGGTAAAACTTCATTAATAGAGAGACTATGCGATGATTCATTCAGTGAGAACTATCACAGAACTATTGGAGCCGATTTCAAATTCAAGACTTTTTCAATAGATGGAAAATAAGTAAAACTATAGATCTGGGATACGGCAGGACATGAAAAATTCAGGAACCTAACTTTTGCTTAATACAGAAGTGCTGATGACATCATCTTAGTTTATGATGTTTCCGATGAAGTCTCATTCAATAACATCTAAAACTGGGTGAAAGAAGTGGAAAATCATGAGTTCTCAGAAGTTTAGCTTATGTTGATTGGAAATAAAATTGACATGGATAAGAAACAAGTCAGCACTGAGACTGCTTAATAATATGCTCAATCAAATTAAATGGAGTTCTTTGAGGTTTCAGCTAAGACTTCTGATTCTGTCACGTAGGCCTTTCTAAGTTTTGCTAGGAAAATTAAGAACAAGAAAGAATCAATGGGTCAGATTAGAGAAGCAGAATAGACATTGATCAGCTACCAGTAAGGGTCTTAAAATCAGACACTCTCATAGAGCAACTTGGAAGCAAAGAAAGAAAAAGACAGTTGTTGGTGAGGAGAGGAAAAAATAGTAAAATGCAAGTAGAAGAATTATTTCATAAGAAACTTATTTCATTATGATTATTAATGGCTCATAAGGTTTGTTGATTTCTGCGTTTTATTCTGCATTCTTTTCATTTTTAGAGTGCATTTATGAGAGAAAGTATTTATCAATATAGGTTGTTAAAAAGTTTGAATTTGGTCAGGAAGTACATCATTTGAATTCCTCTACTTCCTTTAAAAGCTTTAGCTAAAACTATTGAGAATAAGGTAAAAGAAGTAGAATAAGATAACCTTATTCTCAAAATAGTAAAGCATTTAAAAATGAGAAAGTAATGGAACCTAATATGTTTTCTTTTTTTGTATTATTTTTTGCTAAAATAAAAACTAATAAAATATCCTAAAGAAAATTAAAATAATGAAGAGAATTTTTCCAAAAAGTAAAAAAATAAGAGAAAGAAAACTGAAACAGAGAGATTGTACAACAAAATAAATCAATCTGTTTAGCCAATGAAATCTAAAATAATTATCAATTAAAATCCTTTCATTAAACTTGTGATTATTGGAGACAGTGGTGTAGGTAAATCCTCATTACTGAAGAGAGTATGCGAAGATTAATTCAGTGAGAACTATCTCGCAATGATAGGAGTCGATTTCAAATTAAAGGCTCTTTCAGTAGATGGAAAATAAGTAAAACTTTAGATCTGGGACATAACTCGAAGTGAGAAATACAGAGCCATAACGGCTGCTTACTACAGAGGGGCTGATGGCATAATCTTAGTTTTTGATGTTTCCAATGAGGACTCATTCAACAGCATCTAATTCTGGATGAACGAAATAAAAAATCAGGCTCCTACAGATGCCTATGTTATGCTAATTGGAAACAAAAGTGACATAGAAAACAAACAATTTAGCACTGAGACTGCTTAATAATATGCCGAATCAAAGTAAATGGAGTTCTTTGAGGTCTCAGCTAAGACTTCCGATTCAGTCATGTAAGCTTTCCTGAGTTTAACAAGGAAAATCAAGAACAAGAAAGAAGCAAAGGATCCGGTTAGACTAGCAGAATAGATATTTAACAGCAACCAGCAAAGATCTTAAAATTAGATACTTACATCGAATAATTTAGCTAAAAAGAAAGATAAAAATGGATGCGTCTGAAGAGAGGCAAAAGAATAACATAATAATTAATATGATATTGTTGTTAAATACTGTTCACTATGATACTCTTTGATGCTCTTTGTTTAATTTGTTTCCATGTTTTTAATGTTTTAGCCTTCTTTTTTAAGAAATTTAAAAGATAAATTATCTAAAAATAGTTAAAAAATACAATTTGTTTCGAAAACACAACTCTTAGATCCTTCGTTTAAGCGAGAATTAATAAAAAGACACATTTGAAAAGAAGAAGTTTTAATGGCTTTGCTTTACTCTCTGTAGAATAACATTTTAAAATGAGAACAATTTAATACATTTTTATTCAACAAATAATTAATTTTCTTATTATCAAAAACAATCAAGTCAAGTCGATCTAATAAGTACCACTAAATGGATGGGTTGGCGGATATTTGTTATTTCTTTTTAAATTTGAAAGAGATAGAGAGAAAGAATAAGAAACAATCAAAAATACAAAAGAATCTTTAATTATTGAGTTCATACTAACAAGTAATAATTAAATAAAGATTTTTCGTTAACTCCCTCTACTTATTTTCCTTTTATCATCTAATCATCTTCATCATCAACACCTTTGCTTTATCCTTAAATCAACTTTCCAAATATCATCCCGCCATATGGATATCCCTTCTGAAGAACCATTTATCATACAAGAGAACAGTCTACCATTATTCTTTTGTACTTTCCATCCTAAACTCTAACTTATCCTAGTCTGCACTGATATTATTTAATGCCCTCATCCTGGATTAGTATGCGCTCAATGTGTCTAAGAATCACATCTAACTCACAGTTTAAGTTGTCTATCTGACATCATAGCAGATTGCACATCGTTAGTATAACCAATATTCCTAGCTTAGACGATCAATTAATACTCCAAAATCGATGAATTGCAATGTGGCAGTGCGCTTGTTGAATTAGATAAAGCAGTAGAAAACACTCTAGATATTCTAGATCATTTCAGAGCTAAAATCAACTCAATCTTCCATAAGCTAGAGAATACATTGAAATAGCATGTCATTAATCTCAGGAAACAAGCATTCAGCAGTCTAGGAGATGTTGGCGAGATGCTTAAGTTTATTCACTAGCCAGTTGATTCAAAAGATCTTACCCAAGAACAATTCAGACTGCAAAAACAACTCAGAACAGTTCTTAAGGAAATTCATCTAAATAACACAGATATGAATGAGAACGATATTAAAATAAGTGAACATAGCATAAATGACTGTGAGACGGATTTAATAAAATCACAACAATAGTAATATTCACTGCAAAAAGAGTGTAGAAATGACTAAAAATCAAATAAGTTTGCTTCTACAAAGCAGAAATACTTTGAGGATCTTGTATATCGTGTGATACGAACTATGAATAAAAAAACTACTTAATAGCTTGATGAATATGTCAACATTCATGTCGAAGGATTAGCTGATTATTAAAGCCATATAAAGAACACAATTGACTCACTAATCGATTAAACTGCTACGTTACTTCATACTTGTTCAGAGACAAAATGATAATTTAAATGAAACTGTAAAAGACTGAAAGGGGATTGATTCATTTGAGAAGTCTGCCTTATTTAGAAAATATTTTAAATGAATCGTCTCAAAAAAAGGGAACACTTTATTTATTATTTAATAGAGAAAAATGTATATATTTATTTTTAAAAAAATAAGGAACAAGTTGTTTTGTTGATTTTTGTTATTGGGTTTTTATTATTTGCTTTGCTTAAAATGAATGTCTAATTAATAGAAGCTTCCCAAAATGAGTTTAGAGAGGATTATGTGTGTGTGTGTCAGATATGAGCAGTTTTGATTGAAGGAGAGAGATTAAATTTATTAGA
>Ga0302271_10003213_pt1 | contig 13997 bp, 10 predicted proteins | sample III_Bog_N1_1_FD_198767 | JGI IMG/M metagenome (GOLD analysis project Ga0302271, IMG submission 198767) | Peat permafrost microbial communities from Stordalen Mire near Abisko, Sweden - III_Bog_N1_1 | ecosystem: Environmental > Terrestrial > Soil > Wetlands > Peat | place: Sweden: Abisko... | reverse complement strand
TTATTTATTGTATCTTTGTCGAGTACTTTGTACATGGGGAAGATTTTGTTTTATGGTGTTTGCTACTCATAAAACGGAACTTCCCCTTTTTTAGTATTTAAATTTTGTAAAAATCAAGACGACTTCATTGTATAGATATGATTAAAGAAATGTATTACTGGCTGATGTATTTTCTTAGGAAAGATGGAAGAAAAACAGAATTATTTGGACACAACTCTTACCTCCTAATTAGTATGCTTGTTGTGTTTAATATTTTTACTATAGCAATTGTTATCTCCTATTTTTTTAATGTCAAATTAAAAGAACTTGGAATAGACAAACAGACTACGCAGTTAATAGGAATTGCATTTGGAGTAATTGTGATTGGTTTCAATCATTTTTATTTATACAAAAATCAAAATGAGATTTGCAAGCATTATGATGACTTAAGCCATAAAAGAAGAATTAAAGGGATGATTATGTTTTGGCTTTATGTTATTTTGTCTATTTCATTATTATTTACTCTTGGACCTGCGTTGACCTGATAATAACAAAAGCAAAGTTACCGCGAAATTGCAATTAGCATGCGCAATTCAAAATATTACTACGACCAAATCAAACAAAAAACCGAAGTAAGCACCGACCGGTTCTTGTAGGATAAAAGTGCCACTCACCCACTGAAAACCAATTTGTTAATAACTTTTAGGGAGCAAAAAATGGGAGAAACGGGCAAAATGGAGTACCTTTGCAAAAAAATTGGGACAGAATGAAAGAAAATAGCCAGGATTTTTTATTCGATGACGACTCGCAAGAGGTGGTGCGACGCTACGAACAAGCGTTGCAAAGCCGCACTGTGGGCTATTTTGATGTAGAAGAGCTGGAAGTAATTGTGGATTATTATCTCAATTGCGGCAAGCCCAAAGAATCGTCGAAAGCGATTGATTTGGGTATGAAACTGCATCCTGGGAGTTCCGCCCTGCAAACCAAAAGAGCAAAAGTGTTTCTTGCCTCGGGCGAAACCCGCAAGGCACTGCAACTGCTCGAACGGGTGAGCAATCAAAACGATTTAGAGACACAACTGCTCAAAGGGGATGCCTTGCTGCGACTGCATCGCGACACCGAAGCAATGACTATTTTCAACCGCTTGTTAGACACCGAAGAGGCTGAGCTGAACTTTATTTGCCTCGACATTGCCCATGTGTTCATCGCCAATTGTTATTACAAACAAGCAATCGAATATCTCGAAAAAGGATTGGCTGAATTTCCGAATGATATTGATTTACTGCAAGATGCAGCTTTTTGCTATGAGCAAACGGAAGAGACCAACACGGCTATCGAATATTACAACCGCATGATAAATGTGGATCCGTATTCTATCGAAGCATGGTTTAATCTTGGATTGGTCTATTTCAATCAATCCGATTTTACGCGCGCATTGGATGCATTCGACTACGTGACGGTGATTGACGAAAACGATTTTGGAGGATGGCTACAAAAAGGCAATGCTTTGTTTCATCTCAACCGTTATGAAGAATCGCTCGAATGCTACCGCCAATGTGAAGACAAAGTGGCCTATCCCGATCTTTTACAGGTGTTTATGGGAGAATGCTACGAAAAAATGGATCAATACGAGAACGCCAAAGCGTGTTATCGTCTCTCGCTTGACTTGAACGAGTTAAACGCCGATGCATGGACAGGAATGGGAATCTGTTGCCTGGAACTGGATGCCGCCACCGAAAGTATTGAATATCTGCAAAAATCGTTGGCACTCGACATCGATAATTTTGAAACATGGGTCTATCTGGCTGAAGCTTACGTAAATACAAATCAGATAAAAGAAGCCGAAGCTGCCTACAAAAAATCGATTGAGCTTGAAAATGACCAACCCGACACATGGGTAGCGCTTGGCAATATTTACATCGACCTTGGTCTTTATCAATCGGCACTCGACTGCTACTCAGAGGCTTTTGTCCAAGACAGCACGCTCGAAAACATTCAACTCTTCTTATCTATCGCTTATTATAAACTTGGCAATATCAACAAGGCACTCGAACTGCTCACCAAAGCCCGCGAGATAAATGCCAATGCATCAGTCATTTTTCTGGATATTTGCCCCGAAGCTTTGCCCGATATTAGTGACAAAACTACCGAATAAAGCTCAATAACACCCTACTCTATGTCAATTTTCAGTTCGCTTATCGATTGGTATATGGGAAATATTAACTATTTCACCATCACGCTGTTAATGGCAATCGAAAGCTCTTTTATTCCTCTTCCATCCGAGTTAGTAATTCCGCCCGCAGCATGGAAAGCCGCCGAAGGCAGTTTGAATATCTATCTTGTGGTGGCTTGTTCTACTTTTGGTTCGCTGATTGGAGCCTTGTTCAATTACTTGATTTCAATGTCATTGGGGCGACTTATCATCTATAAATTTGCCGACAGCAAGATAGGTCATCTGTGCCTTCTCAGTATAGCCAAGTTGGAAAAAGCCGAGCATTATTTTGTAAAACACGGTAATATGTCCACCTTTTTAGGACGTTTAGTGCCTGTTATCCGACACCTGATTTCCATTCCTGCCGGTATTTCTAAAATGCCAATCGGAAAATTTATCATGTACACGGTGCTGGGCGCTTTTTTGTGGAGCAGCATTCTGGCAGCAATGGGATACTTTTTGCGTCAGAACAAAAACTTGATTTACCAGTACTCCAACGAATTGAGCCACTTAATGCTTGTGCTTGGAATTCTGTTTGTTGCCTATTTGGTGTATCAGGGCTACAAAAAGAAAAAGAGGAAAGAATCGAAATCCTGAAATGGAATTCTACCCAATCTTCACACCTTCTCTCAGTCAAATAATACGAAAAATCACCACATAAATCTAACACAATGAATGCAACCAAAACAATGATTGGATGTGTAATAATGTTGATTGGATTTCAATCGGCACTATTTAGCCAAACCGAAAAAGACATTAACTCTAAAATTTCAAAAGCAACCGTCTTCCCCAAAGGGGTTCAGCTTGAAAATGTGGCTAAGTTTGAATTAGGGCAAGGCAAATCTGTCTTGTCGTTTAAAAATCTTTCTCCCTATATCAACAAAGAGAGCGTTAGGGTGGATGGTGATGGCAAATTCACAATTCTGAATGTTCAGTTGCATAATGACTTCATCAATGAACTTGAAAAAACAAAGGAAATCACTGATTTAGACTCTAATATAGAACAATACGCGTATAAAATTGAAGATGAAGAGATTGCTATCAAAGTATTGAATGAAAAATTGGAGTTTTTGAAATCGAATAAGAGTGTGACCGGAAAAGAACAAGCCATTAATCCTGAAGTATTTAAATCGCTCAATTTGATTTATGGCGATAATGTGGAGAAATATACGACCGAAATACTGAAAAAGCAACGTGTAATAAAGGATTATACGAAGAAAGTGGACAAACTCAAGAATCAACTTAACTCTTTAAATTCTAAGAATGTATTGCCTTCGGGAATTATTACCGTTACCGTTGACTCAAAACAGGCACAAACATCAACCATCAAACTGACATACCTTGTTGACAACGCAAGCTGGTATCCTTCGTATGACATCCGTTTTTCAAGCATCAATAAGCCATTAACAATCTCATATAAAGCAAACATTGCCCAAAACACAGGCATTGACTGGAAAGAAGTTGACCTAAAGCTATCCACCGCCAAGACCAATATTTCAGCGCAAATCCCAACGCTTTCCACCAATTATCTCAAATTTTACGAACCGTCTATCACTGAAACATTAAATAATAGAGTTGCAGGAGTTGCCATAACAAATAATGCGGGTTTTTTGGCTCCTACTGAACTAAAAATCAGAGGGTATGCCAGTATGAGCAATAATAATCCGCTGTACATTGTAGACGGCATCCCTCAATCAGATATATCGGCAATATCTCCAAACGATATTGAAAAAATTGATATACTGAAAGATGCCTCTGCTACTGCGATTTATGGAAGCCGTGGGGCAAACGGAGTAGTCTTAATTACAACCAAGCAAGATAAGGACAAGTCAGGCACGCCATTAACTATTACATCGAAAAACGAAACATCGAATGAATATACAATAGATGCCCCGCAAACCGTCAACTCCGACAACAAAACGAACACCATAAAATTCAGAGAGACTGAATTAAAGGCAGCTTACGAATACCGCGCCATTCCAAAATTATCAAAGAATGTATTTTTGATTGGAAAAGTAAGTGACTGGTATCAAGCCGATTTAATAGATGGCGAAGCAAATGTCTATTTAGAAAATTCGTTTGTGGGCAAATCCAGAATCAATACTCAACAATTCAGTGACACACTCGATATTTCGTTTGGCATTGACAACAACATAAGTGTAAACCGAGAAAAAATTAAAGATTATTCCGAATCGCCATTTTTGGGATCAACTAAAAAAGAGACTTTTGCTTGGAAACTCACAATTCGCAACAATAAAACATACCCCATCAAAGCAAAATTGTATGATCAGGTGCCAATTTCATCAACCAAAGAGATTCAGGTAGAAACAGTCGAACTTTCGGGTGGTATTCAAAACCCAAATACTGGGAAAGTACAATGGGATATCGACTTAAACCCCAACGAAACCAAGCAGGTGATTTTGAAATATACAATCAAATATCCCAAAAGCAAAACAGTAATTACAGAGTAGACCATTCGGCAACATCATAAGCTAACTTGTTGACAGTAAAATAATGATGAAAAGTTATCGTAAAGAACTTTGGTTTGAAGCATCGCAACGACGTGAGTTTATCAATGTCACGCCCGAAGTGGAAAAGTGTTTGCTCGAAAGTGGCATTCGCGAGGGGTTCTTACTCTGCAACGCTATGCATATCACTGCAAGTGTCTTTATCAATGACGATGAAAGCGGACTGCATCAGGACATGGAAACGTGGCTCGAAAAACTGGCTCCCGAAAAACCTTATAGCCAATACCACCACAATGGCTACGAAGACAATGCCGATGCACATCTCAAACGCCAGGTGATGGGACGCGAAGTGGTGGTGGCCATCACCAACGGGAAACTTGATTTCGGTCCGTGGGAGCAAATCTTCTATGGCGAGTTTGATGGCAAACGCAAAAAACGGGTATTGGTAAAAATAATTGGCGACTAACACATAAAAATGCAAAAACGACACTTATATATCATATTAAACAGCAGCATATTGCTTTTGACTTTGTTCATTTTCTCTTGCCATCAGCAACCGCAACTCCCTTCCAACCGTCCGCAGGTGGACGAAGAGCAAGAGAACCTGATTACGCTTAACAAGGCCATTGTGAGCAATGAAGATAAGACAATAGAACAATATATTGCCAAAAATAAATTGTCGTTAAAGAAAGACAGTTTGGGTTTTTGGTGCTCTGTCAATGTAGTTGGCAACAGCTCGCAACATAAATCTAAACAATCGGTTACCTACCAATACAGCATTCAATTGTTAGATGGAAGACCCTGCTACTCGAACCTCAATAGCACGAAAACCACCACCATTCTTTTGGGAAAAGGCGAAAGTTTCAGCGGACTCGACCTCGCTCTGCGCAAAATGAAAGTGGGAGAACAAGCCGACTTTATCTTCCCCTCAATTTTGGCCTACGGAGTGAGTGGCGACAGACACAGAATACCTCCCTACTCTTCTTTGGTGTGTACCGTGAAATTGTTACAATGCGACAACAGCAAATAATTGCATCACCGCAATTATTGCCATATTGCACCTCTGTTTTGAAAAGACTTCACAATTTTCTCCACAAGAAACAGGCAACAATTTTAGGCAAACAGCGTTATTAATAGTACATTTGCATTCTCATTTCTATTTTTGCCTCGTATGAAGCGACAAATAAAATTCTTATTTATCTATATTTCAGCCATTTTACTATTCATTGGCTGCACCACCACCAAAAATACGTGGCTCACACGCGGCACCAATGCGTTTTCCACCCGCTTCAATGTTTATTTCAATGGTTATCAAAGCTATAAAGAAGGAATAGACAATATCAACAAAGCACAAAAGGATAACTATTCACAACTTTTGCCGATGTACCCCATCAGCATTCATAGCAATGCTTCGGCGGGCACTGCAAAGATGAATACCACCATCGAAAAATGCCGCAAAGCCATCAAGTTGCGCTCCATCAAAGTAAAACCCGCCAAGAATTACAACAAAACAAGGGACCCGAAATACATTGCTTTCATGAGCAAGGAGGAGTACAACCCGATGATTAGTCAGGCGTGGTTGTTGCTTGCTCAGGCCGAATTTCACAAAGCCGATTTTCTTGGAGCAATGGGCACTTACGCCTACATTGTGAAACATTTCTCAACCGAAGCAGACGTGGTGAACGAAGCTCAAATAGGTCGCGCACGCTGTTTTACCGAAATGGGTTGGTACTACGAAGCCGAAGATGCGCTGAATAAAGTAGGTAGAAAAAACACGCACAATCTGGTTGTAAATGGACATTATGCAGCCACATCCGCCGATTTGCTATTGAAAGAAAAAAAATACTCTGAGGCCACTCCTTTTCTTAAAACGGCCATCGACAACGAGTCGAACAACTACCTCAAAAATCGCTTTAACTTCATTCTTGGTCAATTAAGCACCATCCTGGGCGATAAAGTAGCTGCTTACAATGCTTATACTGCTGTAATTAAAGCAAGTCCAACCTACGAAATGGAATTTGCCGCACGCCTTCAACGCGCACAAGTAGCCGGCGACAAAACCGACAAAGTGCTGAAGGAACTCTACAAAATGGCAAAATCGCCCAAAAACAAAGAATATATCGACCGCATCTACGTGGTGATGGGCACCATCTATCTTCAGGAAAACAACAAGAAGAAGGCAATTGAGTGCTACGAAAAAGCCATCAATGCCAAAACACCCGACAACTTCGATAAGATGACGGCCAATATCAAGTTGGGCGACCTCTATTACAACGACAAAATTTATCTGAAAGCACAGCCTTGCTACGCTGCTGCCGCCAGAACCATTAAAAGTGACCATGACGATTTTGAGCGTGTCACCAAACGTGCCGAAATTCTGAATGCGCTTGCAGGTTTCAGCAACACCGTGTTACTTCAGGACAGCTTGCAGGCTATTGCCAAACTCCCTGAAAAAGAGCAATTAGCCACAATCGACAAAATCATCAGCCGCATCAGGAAGCAGGAACAGGAAGCCAGCAAAGCATTGGCAGCAGCTCAGCAACAACAAACCAGGCTTCAGCTAATGCAAAACAACAACAACGGTTTTCCAACCATGGGAGGACAACAAAATACCGTTACAGCAACCGCCGGTAACAATAGCTGGTACTTTTACAATACAGCCACAGTAGCCTCTGGAATCACTCAATTTCAACAAATATGGGGAAGCCGGAAATTAGAAGACGACTGGCGAAGAACCGACAAAACATCCATTGCCCAAAATTTGGAAACAGTTACACAAGCAGGAGCTGCACAAACCGACAGCGCGAAAATAAAAGCCGAAACCGACAAGTATAAACCTGCATTTTATCTGGCTCAACTACCGTTGACACCCGAAGCCATTGCCAAATCGAACCTCGTGATTGGCAAATCGTTGCTCAGCATGGGACAAATCTACGAAAATAAACTCGAAGACGAACCGATGGCAATAGTTACTTACGATGAACTTTATCGTCGATTTGGAGCCGATTCGTTGTGGATTGAAGCCTACTATTCGCTCTACAACCTCAACACAAAAGCAAACAAAACAGCAGAGGCCGAACGCTTTAAAAATCTTATTACCACAAAGTTTTCTACCACCAAATATGCTGAAACCTTGATGCATCCTGAATATGCGCTCCATCAAAAAGAGATACTTTTGTTGCAGGATTCGCTTTACGAAACCACTTTTGCCGCCTATACGCGTAACGAATATCAAACGGTGATGAACAACTACCGATATGTAAATACTACCTATCCGTTAGCTTCGCTTATGCCTAAATTTAGTCTGCTCAATGCCCTGAGTATTGGCAAAAACGGCGATACACAAGCGATGAAAGAATCATTGACCGAGCTAATTAAGAAATATCCTGAAAGTGATGTATGCAGCACTGCCAAGGACTTATTGGCCCTTTTGGGACAGGGAAAAACAGTGACCAAAGGAAGCAGCTATGGCAGCCTGATTGCTCAACAGAAACAAGAACTTGAGCAAAAGGCAAACAATGATGCCCCACAATTCACCGCAACCCTCAACAACAGACATTTTCTGCTGTTGCCTGTCACCGAAGACACCATCAACATCAACCGATTGCTTTACAAAGTAGCAAGTTACAACTTCAACCGCTTTGTGCTTAAGGATTTTGATATTGAAATTCGCAAACAAGCTACCAATCTGCGTTTTATCATCGTAGCCGAGTTTCCTGCATTTGGCGATGCTCATCATTATCAAAATGGTTTAGCCGAAGATGCAGCTTTAACCAAAGCTCTCAATGAGGCAAATGTAAGACCGGTGGTTGTTTCGGAAGAAAACCTCAAGGCATTGCAACTTGGACAACACTTTAGCGACTATCTTGACTTCTATCAGAACACGCTGATTCCGGCGCAAGCTGCATTGGAAAGTAAACAACAAAAATAAGATTTAGCAATCGCTGATTTTCACTTCGTGGATGTTCTATTCAATTCAGGTGTCGTAATTTCATTCGGCTGCTTGTAGAAATCAACAAGATTAATATCCAACTTCTTATTGTTTGAAAATTAACTCATTAGCATATTCTCCTCATGACTATAAAGACATTTACCTTCAGCCCGTTTATGGAAAATACCTACGTGGCTTACGACGACACAAAAGAGTGCGTGATTATTGACCCCGGCTGTGTCACAGATGCAGAGCAACTCACGCTCAGTCAATTTATTTCAGATAATCAACTCACAGTTAAACATCTTATAAACACACATTTACATTTAGATCATGCTTTTGGCAATCTCTTTGTAGAGAAAACATACGGGGTGGAAGCTCAGGCACACAAAGCCGATGAGTTTCTGCTACAGCAAATCAGTTCGCAAGCCGAAGCCTTTGGGATGCGCTACAACGAAAAGCCCGAGCTAAAGCGCTTTCTGGTGGAAAGTGATACCATTTCGTTTGGTCACACCACACTGACCTCCATTCACGTTCCGGGACATTCGCCGGGTAGTCTCTGTTTTTACGATGCCGCATCCGCCACACTCTTTGCCGGCGATGTGCTTTTTCAGGGAAGTATAGGCCGCACCGACCTACCTCAGGGCAACTACGAACAATTGATTGAAGGCATATCTAAAAAACTATTCATCCTGCCCGACGAGACAACCGTCTATTGCGGCCACGGCACCACAACCACCATCGGATATGAAAAAGTGTATAACCCGTATTTGTAAAGATTCAATAATACTCACTTGAAACGCAAACCATACTTATGAATAAAAGAGGAATCACAATAACAAATTATCTTTCTAGTGGAAATCCCGATGGAGTGATTTTTTCATATATGTCTAATTGGTCGGGACAAGCAATTAAAATTCCACGAAATCTATTTGCAGATTCAAAAGACATTGATGAAGTTAAAAGACCTGGAATTTATTTTTTACTTGGTCAAGATGATGAAAATCCAGATGACAAATTGGTCTATGTTGGAGAAGCCAATAGTCTTTCCGATAGGATTATTCAACATCTTAGAGATAATGATAAATCATTTGCAGAAACAATTATTTGTTTTAGTTCAAAAGATGAAAATCTAACAGTATCTCATACAAAATACTTGGAACAAAAGACAATTTCTCAAATTTCAAAATCAAGTGAATATCGTTTAGTCAATAAGAAAGAAGGTTCTTTGATTAAATTACCAAAAATGGTTCAAGATGAAATGGATACATATTTTGATAATATGAAGATAATACTTCCTACACTGGGATATCCTGTATTACAAATCGATGATAAAATTAGAATTAAAGAAGTCAGCATAAAACCAGAATTATTAAATTTAGGAACTGGAGAATTTAAAGCGACAGCCAAATTGACTTCTAATGGAATTGAAGTCCAAAAAGGTAGTGAATTAAACAAAAAAGAAACGCCATCATTATCAGGAAGTTACTCAAATCTACGAAAAACGCTAATTGAAAAGAAAATTGTGTTAGATATAAATGGAAAATATTTTTTTGAAGAAAACTTTGAATTTCCAAGCCCTTCAACTGCTGCGGCAATTATTCTTGGATACTCAATAAATGGTAGAACAGCTTGGAAAAATAAAGAAGGAAAAAATTTAAAAGAAATAGAAGAAGAAAAAATTAGTGGCATAAATTCAGCTCAAAACTGAAAATACGATATGATGTGATATTATAATTATTGCCAATTTCCTAAATATTATAAATACAGTATGCCTCCCTACAACCTCATCACCTTACTTGGCCCTACAGCAACCGGCAAAACTACGGTAGCCACTCACTTGGCACGCGCTATTGGTGGTGAGATTATCAGCGCCGACTCGCGGCAGATTTACCGTGGAATGGACATCGGAACAGGGAAAGATATTGCAGAATACTCCATTGATGGTCAATTGATTCCCTATCATTTAATCGATATTGTGAAAGCCGGATACAAGTACAATGTCTATGAATATCAACGTGACTTCCTGAAAGCTTTTGCCGACATCAGTCAAAGAGGCAAAATGCCGATACTCTGCGGTGGCACAGGTCTTTATATCGAAGCCATTCTGAAAGGTTATCGCCTGATACAGGTACCGGACGACCTCGAATTCAGAAAACAGTTTGAAGGCAAAACGTTGGCTGAACTCACCGCTATCCTTTCCACCTACAAATTGCTGCACAACACTACCGATGTGGATACTGTGAAACGAGCTGTCCGCGCCATCGAAATTGCCGAATACTATTGCAGTCACCCCGAAATTGAGAGTGATTATCCGCAAATCAATTCACTTATTATCGGTCTGAGTATTGACCGCGACGAACGCCGCAACCGCATCACTCAGCGACTCAAGACGCGCCTTGACGAAGGCATGGTGGACGAAGTGCGTCGCCTGCTCAACAGCGGCATCGCACCCGATGACCTAATCTACTACGGACTCGAATACAAATACCTCACGCTCCACCTCACCGGACAACTCACTTATCAGGAGATGTTCACCCAACTTGAGATGGAAATACACCGCTTCGCCAAACGCCAGATGACCTGGTTTCGTGGAATGGAACGGCGGGGATTGACCATCCACTGGATTGATGCTATGCTACCGCTCACCGAGAAGGTGGACGCAATCCGGCAACTCATCCACTCCTGATTCGGTTAGCAACCGGAAAATGCACTTTAATGTGTTAACCATAATTAAACCATTGCCCTTTTCGTCAGTCAAAAGAAGGTCTAATTTATGAATATTCCTTCTTATGAGATTTAAACTCTGTATTTCGCTGACTCTGCTTTTGGTAACATTAATCTCCTTTTCCCAAAACAATAAAGCAAATAACCCAACTCCCCCCGCGAACAGTTCCACTACTAAAACAATAAAAGGTTCCGTCATAGATTCACTCACCAACAAACCCATCGAATTTGCTTCAGTCGGTTTATTTTCGGAAACAACCAAATCATTAATTCAGGGCGACGCATCCAATACAAGAGGAGCTTTCTCATTAAAAAACATCAAACCAGGTTCTTATGTATTGCAGATCTCTTTTTTAGGCTACAATACTACACGCATTCGCGTTTCTGCAACCAATTTGCTGAAAGGAGATGTGGATTTGAGAAGAATAAAATTAAAGCCTGCCAATCTCACTCTCTCCACCGTTACAGTAACTGCAAAATTGCCTGGAATGGTAGTAAAAGAAGACACTGTGGAATACAATGCCACTGCGTATAAAGTTCCCGAAGGAGCTGTGGTAGAGGATTTACTAAAACGATTGCCGGGCGTAGATGTGGATGTGGATGGGAAAATAACCACGGCTGCCGGAAAACAGGTGACTAAAATACGGGTTAATGGCAAAGCATTTTTTGGCGATGACCCTAAAATGGCTACCAAAAACCTGACTGCCGATATGGTGGACAAAGTACAGGTAATTGAGAAAAAATCAGATTTAGCTATTCTCACCGGAGTCGACGACGATGATCCTGAAACCATTATCAACATTACCATCAAAAAAGGAATGATGAAAGGCTGGATGGGAAACGGAACCGGAGGCCTTGGCACATTGGTTGACAATAAAAACAATGAAGATGCCCGTTACAAAGCCAGTGCAATGCTCAACAAGTTTACGGAAGACGACCAATACTCCTTTGTGGCCAACTCAAACAACATAAACGAAACTGCTGCCACCGACCGTGGAAACAGTGTGCGTTCAGGGCGGGGCGGTAGTCAAAGCGCAGGCAACGGAATCACAAATTCGAGTACCACAGGGTTTAATATGGCAAAAATTGTCAATCCTAAATTAAAGGTTGAAAGCAATTTGGCATACAATTATGGCGACAACTATTCCAACACTAACAGTTACAAAGAAAACATCTTTTCCGATAGTGTTTCTTATGTCAGAAGCAATGCAATTTCCAGAAATTTCAGCAACAATCTTTCTGCCGAAGGCAAAATAGAGTTTCAGGCCGACTCCTCTACCACCATCATCCTTACACCCTCGTTCTCCTACAATTCATCGTTTGCCCGCAATGTATCTTCTCAAAAAACAATGGCGGGTAATATAGATTCCACGCTTGTCAACCAAAGCAACTCTGCCAGCACACTCCACTCCAATGGAGCTGATTTTAGGTTGGAATTAGACATTGCCCGCAAACTATCTGCTTCAGGAAGAGAGGTGAGCATCAGCGGATCGTTCGATATCAACAACAGCAATGGCACAGGGACCAACAACTCGAACAATACCTTTTATTTGGATCCGAGCCGCAACTCAATTTTCAATCAGCAATCGCAAAATAAGGCAAATAGAAGTACCTACAACCTGCGTGCCACATACGTAGAGCCAATTGCGAAAGGATATTTTCTTGATTTTTCTTATAATGCCCAGTTTAATAACACGGTGAATCAAAAAGAGACCTATGACTTTGACCCACTTTCCGAGACATATACCACATTAAATGCCGCGTACAGCAAAAGCACAAAAGTGAATGCCATCAGTCAGAATATACGGGCAAATTTCCGGTCAGTACATCCTCAATATACATACAATATCGGTATCAATATTGCACCATCCTACACTAAGAATATCGGTTTTATCAAAGATTGGTATGGCGATGGACAGGATTCCATATACAATGCACCGCCATCGCGCAGTGTGATAAACCTTGCTCCTCAATTCGATTTCACCTACCGATTCGGCAAAGACAAAACCATACGAAAACATTTGCGGATAAAATATAACGGACGCACTAGTCAACCCACAGTGTCGCAACTCGATGCTTCGGAGGACATTACCAATCCGCTGAATATCAAAAGCGGTAATCCGAGTTTATTGCCCTCATTCAATCACAACCTCTCGATGGAGTACACCTACAACAATCGCGCTAACCAGCAATCGTTCAGTGGCACATTACTTTATACAATGACTCAAAATGCCATTATCAATTACACTTCGTACGAAGCTGCCACAGGTATTCAGCATAGCAAACCGATAAATGAAAATGGGATATGGAATGCTCAGGGAAATATTTTCTTTTCCACACCTCTCGACGAACAAAAACAATTTAATCTTTTCTTACAATCAAATGTAGGATATAGCAATCAGATTGGATACTTATTGATGCAAAATCAGAGTGAGAGAAATATTACCAAAACCGCCTCCTTTTCTCCAAACATATCATTAAGCTATAAAAACGACTGGCTCTACAATCAATTGAAAACCAAAGTAAGATACAACACATCCTCCTATTCGATGAGTGAAATTGCCGCAAAGAAAACAACAAACTTTGCATTGACCTACAACACACAGGTTACGTTGCCACATAGTTTCACCATTTCATCCGACATCACCTACACCGGCAACCGCGGGTTAAGTTCGGGTTA
>Ga0302271_10003212_pt1 | contig 13997 bp, 4 predicted proteins | sample III_Bog_N1_1_FD_198767 | JGI IMG/M metagenome (GOLD analysis project Ga0302271, IMG submission 198767) | Peat permafrost microbial communities from Stordalen Mire near Abisko, Sweden - III_Bog_N1_1 | ecosystem: Environmental > Terrestrial > Soil > Wetlands > Peat | place: Sweden: Abisko... | reverse complement strand
GTTATTTTCTTTCCTTAGTGCTGACTACAATATCAGTCCATCACCTCTCCCAGAAATCTAGGACTACCGTGGTCCTAGTGGTGTTATCCTCATGTAATCTGCAGATAGACGAGAAGAAGCAGTCTTACTCCTATAAAGATTGCTAAGAGGCAGAACAACCTAGAATATCATGTATGAAGGCAAGAAGAAAAGAACTGCCTTGATTGAGGAGCTCTTAACAGTGGCTTAAATTGAAAATCTCGAAGAAGACAAAGCTGAAGAGGTTTTAATGCAAAATCACGAAGAATAAGTAAGAAACGCTGTGTTAGAGAGTCTTCAAGGTGAAATAATAGCAGAAACCATGGATGAGCTTTCTAAGGAATTGCTGAGAATGAAATAGGAGAAAAAGATTCAACAAATGGTTGAAGTGGCTGAGAAAGACAGACGCATTAGAGAAATTGAGGAAGCTGGTAAGAGATAAGCAGAAGAGATCCTAAGGGATAGAGAAGACGTACTTCATAATCAACTTATTCGAGTTCACTAAGGAACAGTGGATACATATCTTGACTGGCTGATGCAAAATGCCTTAGAATAATGTAATAAATATGATCATTTACTTTTCTTTACTGATTTAATTGATTATCTCATCAGCATCTTCAAGACAAGCTACTATCATGACCAATCTCAGAAAAGAGAAGTTCAATCTTCCTCTAGAAGAATTCGAGAGAAAGTACAATAATAACCAAACCCTCATCAAGGACCTAGTTCATTCCTTCCTCATTCCTAACGTTTAGCGTTCGAAACTAAAAAAGCAAAGTAACATTTTAATAAATGTCCCATATTTAATAATTCTTTAAATGATTGTTGTTAAGTTTAATTGGAAGAAAAGAGATTCAGCGAAGCTGCAAAGAGATCACTTTAGCAAACAATTACAAGAGCTTCCATTAAACATACAGAGGCAATAGCTCCAAAATCAGCAAATTGAGCGCAACAATAGAAAGATTAACATAAAATCAACAACAAAAATTAAAGCTGTTCTAATTTGTATTTCTGTTTTATATGTTAGAAAACACCATAAGTCCTTTTTTCAAGTAAAAATACCCTTTACAGAATTGCTGATTGTGCTGTCAATAGGAAATCTATCTCCTTTGACTAGAGGGATATAACTACCATGAAGTGGACCACTAGAATTCGCAAAACTTTCCATTGGTCCTTAGAATAAGTAAATACAGCCCATAAAGCAGAAAACGAGCTGAATAATATTGCAGCAAAAGATAAAGAACACTACAGCTAAAATTTTGAACAACGTATTTTTGGCATTTTTTACGGTACTGATGCATAAATCATAGGACCGAATTATCGAGTTTAAAAATTAATAGAAGGAATACCTAAGAAATTATACAAAAAACAAATGTCAAATACAAACTACAGATCAACAATTTCATTGCTAATAACGAAAATAAAATATGGAATTACCAGGCAGGGCAAGTAAAGATGAGGCATATAACTTAGAATACTTTTTAGCAACTCATTTCGAAATAATAATTTATTGATATTTTATTATTATAACTCGTTTAAAAACAACAACTTTGATTTTAAATAGAATTTGTTTGTGTCCAGTAGAAACAAATGGTTTTTGAAAGAAATTTCTAATTATCTCAACAATCAAGATGGTTAAGAATTTTGATAATAACAATTCTTCAAAATGAAGGAGGACATCAAGATGAATTTGAATTTGAAGAAAATTGATTCTTAAAGAAATACAAATTATTATTTTAAATAATTCCAGTATTCCCCAAGAGAATAATTCAAATTATGATAATTCTGAAGAAACTTGCAAACAATAAATTATCCAGATTACTGAAGATATTGACGAATAAATTAGAGTTCAAAACTAACGAATCAAAAAAATACAAAATGAGATTGCTTAGAAAGAAAAATACAAAATAGTCTCAACTTAATTAAGAGGTTTCAAACTGTCCAGAAAAAAGAAGATTAGGTTACAATTAATTATCTTTCTTTCTTGCAAAAACACAAAAACAAAGCAACTCCGTTTATTTATGCAACAGTTAGTTCAAATAAATGGCATGTTTATTTTTAATACTGAAACTCAAAAAATAATCGGTCATATTTTTTTCTTTCCAATAACTAAACTTCCCATAATACCCTATTAGAACAAGAGTAATTTTTAATTTCAAAAACAATTCATGTTAAAAACAAGTAGAATGCCTAAAAGTATGTAAGCCATGGAATTAACCTCGAAAACCTAAAGGATATTCATTAATTTTAATTACATAATTTATCTCTAAACAACAAGAAAACAATAGCAATCTCAGACTGCAGACTGAAAAAAACACTAAAGAATATCAGAATATTCCTTTAATTGCGCCCCTGATGGTTCCATCAATGGGGAAGCTATCTCCTTTGACTAAGTTTTGGTATCCTTGTCTGAAATCTCCACTGCTTGCGAACTGTTGGCATGGTCCTTGGAATAAGTAAATGATTCCACAGACGCAGAAGATGCATTCAATGACACCAAAGCAGAATAAGAAAAAGCAACAAGCTAATATCGAGAAGAGGGTATTCTTAGCATTTTAGATGGTTTCAATGCAGATATTGCATGCTCTGATGTAAGCATTCAGGAACATGTAGAATGTACACCTACGTTAAAAGCAAAAGCATGTAATTCATTAAGCCCAGACCATAAAGAGATAATTAAGGAAGCAAAGAAATAATTCTTACCAGCACGAGCAAGTTAGGCATGCGATGATATACTTAACAATAGGAGAAAGAGCCATATTTGAAAATAGGAAAACTGTTTTTCTTTTTGATTTATTTTTATTGTATGATATTTTTTTGTATTAATAATTATTTGCTAATCAAGATCCTAATTCCTATCTTAGTATCTCACCAGAGATCTCTCAAATGAAACTGCACATACAGCCACAAATTCATTTCTTCTTGATAGATTAATTTTTCAATATTAAATGTCCTTCCCTCATGCTTTACAGAAAGTTTCCAAAAATCTAACTATCCAACATTGACATGATGCGCCCTTATGTAACCCCTTAACTTTACAAAATACATTTTAGTACTAGTTAACTATTAAGTAATTCAAGATGAAGGAACATAAATTTTGGATAAGAGGCAAGAATTTTATTTTTGAGTACCACCAAAGGCAAAGATAAATCAGGGTCTTAGGCCTCTATTTTGAATGAATCTATTTTTAATTTCAATCGTTTTGTAAATTAAATTAGATTATTAATTATTTCCAGTAAAACTCTACACACTTTGTTTGGCTATTACTTTAGTTTTTGGCAACAGATAAGTAAAGCATCTTAATAATTGTGAAACAGTTCAATAGTGGGAAAAAACTCTGATAATTATTTTGGAATTAAAAACGTGAAATTGATGTATTGAATTCTTTTCATTTTTTAGTTAAAAAAAGCCTTCAAATATTTGCTGAGAAAGAAGTAACAGGCAGAAAAACTCTATTTTTTAAAAGAGGCTTGCTCTTTTTTTTAGCAAAAACAACCATTTCTTAATTTAATACAAGTAAAGAGATGGCATTTATTAGTCAAATTTATGTTTTTCTTGAAAAATGAAAAAAATAGAAAGTAATAAAAAATTTTCATTTCACTCAACCGATAAGAGAATACTAAACATATCATATTTAATCGTATTTTTCAATCTTTATTGATTTCTTAATATTTGTTGATAAAGATCACTTAAAATTACAACAAAGTTCAAAACAGATCTTAAAAGATAACTTAAATATTTTTCAATGTTTCATAACTTCATTTAAAATGAGCTGAAGTCTTAGGAAGTCAAACAGCTATTTCCAGTATTTTATTTTGTCCCAATATTGCAGCACATAAATCGCCAGGTATCGAAAGATAATTGAAATTATCACAGCTACCACTAGCAGATCTGTCACAAAAACGATCAGATACGATGTCATGGCTTGATTAGATTCACTATAATCCTGCCCGCTAACTATTGAGAGAATCAAGTAATAGTAGAATATCAGTAACGCCATCAAGAATATTGAAGATATTTTCTTTCCAACTCTTCTAATATTGCTGAGCAACTCGAACATTTTCAGAACTACAGCGATAATAATGCTGTTGACGATTGAGAGGACAATCATTTCGCCTTGAGAATACTAGCTCGAATAGACAATACCAACAGCCAAAGAGTGAATCATCCTCACGTAGAAAGTAACGAATCGAAATGGTCGAGACATCTGGGAGTCGTAGATCAAGAATATGTTGAAAAAGTTATGAAAATACAAGACTTATCTGACTTTATCAGTAAGCTTGAAACGGTCAAAGTATTCCTTGCTAGTCTAGGTTTGTTGATCATTTGGAGATTGTTTGTTTTTTTCTTCTGATTTCTATTCAGTAATAGAGCCATTAATGTCCTTACATTTATGAGAGTGCTATGTTAGTTAGTCGTCTTCTTTGTTTTTAGATAATGGTTGTAATTGGTCTTCAGTACCCTGAGAAATGGCAATTTCTTAAACTAAAGTTGGCTGCTAATTCAAAATATTTTCCATTCTTTGAAGTTTTTTCTCTGGTTCACATAACATCTATGGAGAAGTATTCATTTCACTTTCATTTTGAAGCTATTTTTATCTTCTTTTCTTTTTTTAGGGTTTTATTTCCTTTTCATCATCATTTTCACTGTTATCTACTTTATCTGATAGAATTGGTGAGACCTTTGCAGAGGCTTATTTTTCAAATAGTTTTACATAGTTTAAGTCCATATTCCTTCCCTTAATCAATAAGGTAATAAAAGCTACCGTTTTTGTGAGTAGGAGCCAAAATGCAACATAACAGTAGAAATTAGTCCAATTAGAGATGTTTGATAATCCTTGGCTAGAAAAGGCAGTTTACAAGTTTTTATTGATAATAAGATTCTCTAAATCATCAACAATCGTTGTTGGATAAGCTTCTTAGCATTCACAAGAAAATAATTGCAATTTCGAAGAATATGTTTGTTGGCAATTTGATGTATTCCAACCAGTGGTCATCTTAGAGATGCAAGTAAGATTGGTTGTTTTAACTGAGCTGTCCAGCTATCTTCTGAGTGAAGAGCTGTTTTGTTCGGTGTAATCTAAATTAAGGGAGTTATTAACACTCACTACGACTCCTTCAGATTTAATCAGAGGTTTAATAATCGGATATTTCACAAGAGTGTCATTTGTATATTGTCTTAGTGTATCTATGTAATTCTACAGAGTAGTGTCTTGATAATATGGATCTTCTTTGAATTGTTAGAATTGCAGAGAGTATATTGTAGGCTAGCTGCTACTTTGATTCGTTTAGGAATCGAAGAAATTTTTTTGAGTGCACTTGTAATAAGCGCATAAATTTTTTTCTGTGATGACTTAACTTGAAATAACCAAGTTGTTTTCATCAATTTAGAACTAGGCCTCGTTTGGCAAGCTGTTACTGTTTAAGAGATCCCCAATTTGTTCAAGCACATCCAACTGCAATTGAGAAATAGCTGCTGTAGAGTTTAGGTATGAGTTGGCAGATAGACTGTTAGTGATGAAGAAATAGTCAGTCAACTACTGCTTTCTAATTTCTCTCTGGATAGTTGTAAATTGAGAGGGAAGGATAGATGTGAGAGTATCTTTCATGGACTTCAATGTTGATTGTTGTTGAGATTGGGAATAGCTTATTCCAGAGCTAATCAGGCTGTTGACGGCTTTATCAGAGACACTAGAAAATTGGGAAGATGGTGAAAGTGAAGCCACAGATACTTTTAGAGCAGAAATTATTTATATTTTTTAAGAAATTATGGCTGCAGAGTTGAAGGACGATCTCTGACTCAAATCTTAAGCTAATATGGAAAGCTAAGATATGTACTAACCTGCTGTCTTCCCACTTGTAGAAAGGAACTGAAGGATAAGAAGCAAGTAATCCGATTCATCAAGCGAAATATCATTTACTGGAATGCTCAAAGTTGAATTAAATACGGCTTATTTTTGGTCAATTGCCATAGCTAAAATAACAATAGTTCCTTAGGGAAGAACAGTTTTAGTAGAAGAACTTGACTGACTGTCAGTGATTTACTTCCTTTTTACTATTTATGGGGTTATCCTTTCTTGATCATATTCTGCTTGGCTACTGTAGAAGAAAAACTAGTAGACTATTGGAGAGTCAGCATCATAACATCCGCTCATGGAAAGAGTAAATAAAGTTGTCAGAGCAATAGGCGAAGCTGTATTTTATGTATATGAAAAGACACAGTTTGTTGGAGGGAAGTTGATAGTAAACTATAAAATAGATATGCTTGGCATGAAGTAGTTAGGGTTATAAACAGAAAAGCGGATTTCAAGAGGCAATATAGTTTGATCAAAACCCGAGTAGATATCCCAGAGCCTGAACCTAAGGGAAACGTAGTCGAAACTAATTACTCCGACTGTGTCGTCGTTGTAAGTAAGAGTGCCAGAATATGAAAGAATGTCAGTATTAACTGACGAATCGTATTGCAAGGTCACGGATATTTCTTCATCTATATTTATGGTCAATGAGAATGGATCTATTACAGAAACTATTGATGTAAGAATTGGAAGATCAAACTCCTCAAAGATAACATAGATCGAAGAGCTTGCTGATCGAGAATCTTTAGATCCTTGGAGATTTAGTAAAATAATAGAATAGGGATTGAAATTTCTCTTTGGGATAGAGGCCTGAGAGCCAGAAGAAAATGACAATACATCACCATTCTTGTCTATGCAAGATGATTGTTCAGCAAGATTGGTGCAGCTCCAAGCGACAGTAATTAATTAATTATCAGTAGAACTTTCAATGTCTAGATCTCTTAAAGTTGCTGTACAAGTCAGTTACTTCCTGTAATCCAACAATTAATTTCCTCCATTAATCAGAACAATTAAAGGAGAAGGTGTCACATACACTGAAAGGACTTAATCAGAAAACAGTGATGAATCAGTGCTCACCTCGATATGAATCTAAAATTATTAAGAAAATAATAAGAATGATCTAATTAAAAATATGTTAATCAAGAAAGTAGTAAAGTAAATTATTGTTACATTAAAGTTGTAATTTTAGGATGGTTGGAGAACATATGAAAGCACAGTAAAAACTAAAAAAGAATTAGAGTCGCTCGTTGAACTACTTGAGATTGAAGCAGCTTGTGGTGAAGAGACTAAAATGGCAACAGTTTTTTATGTCAAAATAGTTTGATTTCCATACATATCACAGTATCTTAAGTAATAGCTTGTCTGAACATCGAAGGAGTTAAAGCTGTTTCACCATAGATAAATTAATCAAACAAATCAAAACTGGAACTGGCTACCTGTATAACGGAGAAGGAACAGTATCGGTCAGCGAAGTTGTGAAGTCTGTGATAACCACTAATTTGAAGGAGAATACTTGAGAGTTGGAGTAAGTGTTTTTGAGAAGATAGCTGGCTTAGATTGACTTTGTGGTTTCCAATGGAAGAGTCCCCATTGGAAGGATGAAACTAGTCAACTATTAGCTGTTCGCACTGCTGATTAATTGAGCGATAGCCACGTCCACTGAGTCTGAGCTATCGTAATTGAGAAGTGTCCACGTAATAGTCTTAAAACCTCTTGAACTATCCTGAGTTATCTCTTTCAAGGAAATGGTGTAGTCAAGGCAAGGATCTCCTTCTAAATTGTAAGTATATTCAACTTAAGTTCCCGCAGGAGCTTCCTAGACCACTACATTATTTAGAAAAGTGTTAATCTTTGTTAATGAATCTGTTTTGAAAGTCAAGACTCCTGGGATTAATTAAAGAAAATCCCCATCATACACTTGAGAAGTATCATCTTTTTTCAAATAAATAATGTCAGAACACACTACATTCCTTTTACAGCCAACAAGCAAATAATTTTACCTAGAGTAACTATGATGAAATTGTCAGTTATTTAACAGGTTGAACTTAATCCGAGAAGGGTAAGACTTGCAGTTTAGAAAATCTAAACACATATTGCTTAAGAATTCGTCAGAGGAGCAAAATCATTTAAATTGGAAAGCTTTTTCCCAAAATCAATGCTCAACGTAGGTGTTATATTAGATAGAAAGATATCCAAAACTGCTTAGTCTTGGTAGCTGCATTCGTAAAATGTCATCCTGTCATCTTCAGTATCTCTACAGTCACATAGACCGCCATTGTACTAGCGAGAAGGATAACAAAGCACACATTAATTTTAATATATAGATATCTAAAATGGAGAGCACGTCTGGCATATCGGATAACAAGATTAGCATCCTTGAGAAATAAATATTGGGCAGAAATCACAAGTATTTGAAGCATTTTATGAGAACCCATTCGGGCATGCAGCCAGACATCTATGCTCAAAGATATACTATTAAGGAGCTACACAGGTAAGACAGTCTGAATCTGTTATTCCAGAACAAGTATTACAAGTGCTATGGCATTAAAAGCAAACTAAGCCTTATTAATAATATCCAATTGGACAAGAAACAACGCATCTTTAGTTGAGGAGTAAAAAAGTAGCTTAGCAAGTTGCGCATCCTGAAGCATCGCATACTGAACAATTTGCAGGACACTAGGAAAAACAAAGCGGTTAAATTATAATGATATTGTTAAATGAATTTTACATAATCAATCAGGATGAATAAATCCTTGATCCCAAAAGATTATCTAAAGGAATTTTCATCTAAATTGGTAGTTATATTAATTGACATTCCGGGAGAATTATGAGTATAATTAACACTAATAATAAGTGGTTATTCCAGAAATGTCAATCCACATATTTGTTGTCCACCAGATGTTGTAAAGATTTGTTAATGTTTTATGTCTGAATCAACTATTAGAAAAGCATACAGATTATTCCAAAAATCAATTTTCATTAATAAATATTAGATTCTCACAGACCAATGAGGAGCCCTAAAATAAAAAATAAGTGAATTATTATTAAAATCTTCAGAAAATATGATGTGATGAGAGAGAGAGACAATAATTATGATTTAAAATAGTTAAAATAAATTTACAGTTCTGAAAATGACATAAGTATTGCTGCACTTTATGCTGAAAGAAATGGTCCTCCTAGAAGATGATAATTTTATCCACATTATGTTGTTATCGCAGAAGTATTCATGTAACTAAGACCCATATCAAAACCTTCTACTGTTATTCCATAGCTCTTAATTTCACTCTCTCCAAATGTGCTAGATGTGAGACCATTTTTAATCAAATAACCTGGATCTGGAGCAAACAAATAATTCACTTGGTTAACAAACAGTTTTGAATATTTTTTACAAGTTAAGCTAGTTGAGAAATCAACGCATGTTGAAGAAGTGAGCGTCGAAGAAGGAGGACAAGAATCTACGCAGGATCCTTCATATAAATACCCAGAACTGCAGGAGGTACAAACTTAGTTGGCAGAATCACAAGTAGTGCAGTTCTATTAACATGGATCTACCATGCAGTAGTTAGCTGAATTCTTCTCTACATATCCAGTTGGACAATCTTACAAGCAAGAAAATAAATGAGAGACATAACCGCTGTTACATGTGCAAGAATTTTCACTTTAGATCGAATTACTAGGGCAAGTCAAGCAGTTAGTCTAAAAAAGTAGTTAAAATTATTAATTATATTTTATCTAATAATAAGATAATTTTCTTACGTTTGTAGGTCCATAGCAAGTTGCACAAGAAATATCGCATGTGTCCACATACAGAAAGAAATTCCTCATTGCAACTCCTTCAACAGAAATATCTGAATTTGTATCTGCATTAATACCTACAGTGAATGAGCTTGCGTTATGATTTGTCAGATTTTTAGAATATTGGATTATATCATCTCCACCACTACATATTTAAGTACCAGCATATAATTTCTTTAAAGTATCTTGAAGAATAGAATCAAGATAAATTCTAAGATAATCCTAATGCAAATCCGCTGTCAAATCCATATTTTAAAACAAAAGGACATCAAATCTGACAGATAGACTCCAATGCGGAGGAAGATTAGTAAAGGTTTTGGTTGCATTTTCATTCAATCCAAACATTCCTAAAAAAGATCTATTGGAATAATCTATAATACTGTACGCTGGACAATGATAAACGCTACTAATACTCCAAGATTAAGTCTATGTAGTATCAAAGGAATAGTCTGTGAATTCTTCTGAAATCAATTGCTCTTCTGCTTAGTCAAAAAATGATGTCCATTTATGTTTTTGAAATATGAATGATTATTACTTGAGAGCAAGAGTTACAGCTAGAAAAGAAAGACAAAGATAATGTAAAGAATCCTCATTGATTATTTCAGTGTTTGCTGTGCTTTTAAATTATTTATTTTTTTGCTAAATTAAAATAATCACATGAATCAGAGAATCTTCCTTTTAAATATGTAAATTGAATAGTGGGATTATTCTTTAGAATCTGTTGTTTCTCGTTGTTTCATCACAGGAAATTAATTGATTAGAGACTGAGTCCACACAAATTATCGAACCGAAGACAAGAAATGTGAAAGCAGTGTTATAAATCAATTCTTGTGAATAAGGACTGTTGTAAAATCAGAATACGCTGAAAAAACACAGAGATTTGCTTTGTTAAAGCATCAATTCAAGTAAAAATTAAACTAGCGAGCCCAAAACAAATAAACAACATGTAAAAGTAAGTACTTATTAATAAGCTTCATGCATTTTTTAGAAAGGTTTTGACTTCACGAACAACTAATTAAAAAATTTAGTTTGAGATAAAGAGTTTCTGTAACCCTAAAATATTAATTCAAACTCTATAAGGCAAATTCTTTGGCTTTAACCTGGTTGATAATTATTGTTTTTCGAAGATTTGATCTTTAATATATTTGTTAGTAATTGATTTATTACAAATGAGGGTTACATAATTTTTATTGAATTCAAAAAATTGTTTGTTAAGCCAAAAAAGATGAAATAAAAACAAAATATGATTGTCAAGATTGAATTTGTATCTTCTTTTTATTACTTTAGACAAAATTGTGTTGTTAAATTCTATTTGTAAATCATATGTTTTAAAGTCTAGTTACCGAGAGAAAAACATTATTTTAAAATATAAAATTAATTGATTGATTGTTCCTTTCTAACAATAAAATAATTCGTGTGCTCTCTCATAATCCTTTAAAATTTCTTGTCTTCTTTCATAATATTTTATCAAAGTTTTGAAATATAAACAACTTCTTTTAATATGTTACTATTTATGTTTGTTTGAGATTAGTAATATATTCAGCAGCACAGCTCCCGCCAATCAGAATAAGATTTCAACCCCTCTCCTCCTCCCCCATTTTAATTCAAACTAGATTCAGAAATTCATGAAATATTTTTGGACTCAGCTAATCGTTTAACTTGAAGGACTCAAACTGATCTACAGCAAAGGAAAGAGCTAGCATTACTGCAGGCAGAGCTGAGATTCACAAAAAATACAAAAAAACAAGACAACATTCACCAAAATATCCAAGGCTACTCTAACAAATTAGGATTCAGAAAGAAATTTCTCTCAAGATTAGGGAAAAAACCACAGTTCAAACACCAATACATACCACAGTCCACGAGATTAGGATGAATAACAGTTAAATTCATGAATCTATTTTTTCTCAATTTAGGAAGGATAGTTTTTGAATTGTAATAGCCCATAATAATTAAATTTACTTCACTTTTTTTAAATCAGACACAAAAAAAATGATGTATGTTATTGGAAATGAAATTATTATTAATGTGTAATGATTTGAATGAGAATATTTTGCTTTAAGTGCAATCAAGAATCTGTGGGGGAGTAATGATTGAGTGAAAATATTTTTGATTTATGTGTAATCAATAATCTGTGGGGGAATATTGAAAGGTGGTGAACTAATTAGTAAATTTAGATATTTTACTTAAGATTTTTGCTTCTCTTTTCTCTGTTTTAATCTGGTTAATCGTTTGAAAACTCCAAAATAAAGACAAAGTAAATACTGGAAAAATCTTAATGATAGAAATTTGAATAATTTACAAATTCATATTTTTTTCTTTTCAAATTAATTTCTTTCCTCAGCTAAATTACTATCTGAGTTTGATTGAATCAGGCTATTATTAACCAAAAGTCAATAGTGATAGAATCTACAGTAAGATTGGAACTCAAGAAAAAAGTCGATTTTATTTTAAAACTAGGGTTTTTTTGTTTTGTTTTTTAGGGACAGATAGCTCATTAAGAATTATTGTTGGAAAATAAAACTCAAAGTAATTCACATTACGCTAAGATTTATTATCGTTAAAAGCCACGCAGGTCTCTATCCTCCCAAAGAATAATATTCATTCCCTCTTCATCTGTTTAGATCCTAAAATAGTGGAATTAAACTGAAAATTATTTTATCTGCAATTATTTCTTTATTTCATAATCGCTTAAGTTTCAAACAATTAACTATTGATTTTTTATTAATTTTTGAAGCAGCTTTCTTTTTTGAAATAATTCCCTCTCTTTTCTTCCATTTCTAGATATCTTAGAACCAGATGCATATTATTTTTTCAAAGCAAGTAGAAATTTTATAAGTGTATTTCTCTTTTTCTCCAGATCATTTTATTGATTCACTTTTTTTTAAAGTTTTTGTTGAAAAAGCAACAACTTATTTTACATGATGTAATTTTGAATAGCAGCTTCCAAAAAATTATTGAAATATTTGCTGAGACAGATTTGTCTTGATTATCTAAAGAAATGTTTTGTTAAAGGAGGAGATAGTTATTGATTTAAAAGAGTTGATATTTGTAAGAATTAAAGATTTTTAAATAAAATTGTTAATTTGCCATTAAAAATAACAATAACAATAACAATAATAATAATAATAATATTATTATTATTATTATTATTATTAATTATTCTTTAGGGATGTTTTAAAATAGTTAAATTATATTTACAGTCCAGAAAATGACATCAATATTTATGCGCCTGTTCCTGAAAGAAATGTTCCTCCTAGAAGGTGATAATTTTATCTACATTATGTAGTTATCGCAGATGTAGTTGAGAAACTAAGAGCCTAGTCGAAACCTTCTACTGTTATTCCATAGCCTTTAATTTCACTCTCTCCAAATGTACTAGATGTAAGACCATTTTTAATCAAATAGCCTGGATCTGAAGCAAACAAATAATACATTTGGTTAACAAACAGTTTTTAATATTTTATTACTAGTTAAAATAGTTGAGAAATCAACGCATGTTGAAGAAGTAAGCGTCGAAGAAGGAGGACAAGAATCTACACAGGATCCTTCGTAAAAATACCCATGACTGCAGGATGTACAAACTTAATTGGTAGAATCACAAGTAGTGCAGTTCTAATAACATGGATCTACCATGCAGTAGTGAGCTGAATTGTTCTTTACATATCCAGTTGGACAAGCTAGCTCGCAAGAAAATAAATGAGAGACATAACCGCTGTTACATGAGCAAGAATTTCCACTTTAGTAGAATAGTTAGTCGAAAAAAGTAGTTACAATTATTAATTCTATTGCAATTAATAATAAGATAATTTCTTACATTTGTAGGCCCATTGCAAGTTGCACAAGAACTATCTCATGTGTCCACATACAGAAAGAAATTTCTCATTGCAACTCCTTTAGCAGTTATTTCTTAATCAGTATCAGCATTAATACCTACAGTGATAGAGCTTGCGTTATGAGTTGTCAGATTATTATTATAAAGGTATAAATAATCTATATCACTACATATTTAATAACCAGCAGAAAAGTCCTTTGAATAAGTATCTTAAAGAATAGAATCCAGATAAATTCTAAGATAATCCTAACTAGCCATATTCTTAAACATAAGAACATCAAATCTGACAGATAGACTCCAATAGTGGAGAAAGATTAGTAAAGGTTTTGGTTGCGCTTTCATTCAATCCAAACATTCCTAAAAAAAGATTTATTGCTATAATCTACAAAAGTTTATGCTGGACAATTATAAACTCTACTCATAGTCCAAGAAACAGTCTATATAAGATCAAAGGAGTAGTTAGTCTGTGAATTTTTGTGAAATCAATTGTTCTTC
>Ga0302271_10003211_pt1 | contig 13999 bp, 12 predicted proteins | sample III_Bog_N1_1_FD_198767 | JGI IMG/M metagenome (GOLD analysis project Ga0302271, IMG submission 198767) | Peat permafrost microbial communities from Stordalen Mire near Abisko, Sweden - III_Bog_N1_1 | ecosystem: Environmental > Terrestrial > Soil > Wetlands > Peat | place: Sweden: Abisko... | reverse complement strand
GTTAATACTAATGAATCTACAGATACTAATTATGGTGATGATGATTGTGATTAAGTTTCGCCATAATCTCAGCAATGTTCTTATCAGCTTCTTCTTTCTCTGCATTCTCTAATAGCTTTGTCGAATTAGTCTTCCCATCATTGCCTCCTTCATCTTATCTGTCCACTGACTATTGCCTCTCCTGCTGATCTAAATTAAACAGCTCATCAGATTCTAATTCCTCATGGATTAGCTTATTGAAATCCCTCATGTCACTTTCTTAAGTCTGCAGTCTTCCTTCGTCGTCTGTCTCAGTCGTAAGGAAAAGATCGCCAATCTCATGCTTGGAGAGACTATTCGCTATGAGAATTGCACTCAATCTCTCTTTTGACTATCCAACAGTATTATCCTCAGGTTATCCGCTGATATTTCTCTATGAATTACTACTACTGTTCTCGCTGGTTTTAGATGACACTAAAATATGGTTTGTTCCTAAACATCCCAAGGCATTTTACAGTGCTTCTTTGATAGATTCTACTTGCATTGATTCCATGTCAACAAGTAAATGCTACAGATCAGTTTGTAGTCTAGTTTACTGCTTCTGCATGGTATCTAAGCTTTCTTATGTTCTTTCTTTATTTATCCGTTCGTTCTCAACCATTTCAGTTAGTTGTGTTATTATCGTTGACTCCTCTGATTCTCTGACCTTCACCTTAGCACGTACTTCATCGAGATCCTCATGCAGCTGTGGAATCGAAAACACATATGCAAATTGATTTGAGAATTTAATTATCTATTTGTTAATTCTTTACAGCGATGACTTGAATTTGTTTGTTCCTAAGCTGCATCTCAGCATCCGATAGCTGAAGTGTTATCTCGTCGATCTTCTCTCGTAACTTCACCATTTCTATGTGTTACTTGAGTAGCTTCATTGAAGCACTCGAATCACCTTCTGCTCTATTGTGCTAACGGACTTTAACAGCAACAGCTCCAGTGTTCGTTTCTTTAGATGGGGTTTATGGTTATTATTATTATTATTATTATTCCTATTGCTATTGTTGTTGCTATTAAGAGGGTTAAGGCTCTTGATTTTGTGGTTGATTCTCTGTGGCTTATAAAGACTACAAGAACGAATCATCACTACTAACTGTACCTATTGAAAAAAACAAAAACAATCCAATTACTACCTTCCCAGTCCCCCTCAAACCAACTCTAACCCATACTGGTATCAGTTTCCCTGTTCCCGTTAATTTGCTATTGCAGTGCTTGTATGATTTCTTCCTAATACTTGATTTTATTCTCCGCTGTTTCGAGTAAAATCTAAAGTTCTTTGGCACTCTTTTCTTCATTCTTCTTAGGCTTATTCTTGATCGATTTCGCTCTGAACCCGAACCGCAATGTCGATAATGTTTCCTTGTCATTGTAGCTGCACATTGATATGTTAATCACAAGTGTCGTCTTAGCATTTCCACCAAGAGATTCTTGCAACACTCGAGTTAGCTTGGAATCCCTGTAAGGTACATGCTCTTTCCCATTGGATGTCAAAGCATTAATAACCATTCCTAGACATGTGAGACTCTTATTGATGTTCTTTGCTTCTTCTAACTGCTACCCAGATACACCAGTCTTAGAAATCTGAAAAACAAAAGTCAATATGCCAATAAAATCAACAATCTCACTCTATTTCGTTACCTTTTCACTGCCAGCTAGATCGATGAAGTACAACTTACTAATGGTCGTAGTGTCCGTCAACAGATTCTTCTTAAAGACCTGCAGATAAAAGAGACTGTGCGATCTCGAGGAGCGTTCATTCATTCTTGTCGCTGCTATTGTCCTATTCGCTGATCCCATTTTCATAGCGCTGCTCATCTCTGCTGCACTGGTTACGTAGATCTCAGTAGCGTCTTGAACGTATATACCACGAGTTTTGCTCTCTTTGATCTGTAAGTTACTCTTATCAGCTATGGAACATATGCAAACAATAAGAGGATAACAATGAGCAACGATTAACATCAATATTATTGCTTCATTACGATCAAGAAGATCTTGTATTTTCTCATTGTAGATTTCGAGAAACGACACCCTTATTTAGAACTCCAAATCCTCACTGGAATTCAAGATTATCTCAAACACTCTGTCCATCATTCGAGGAATCAACCCTGAAGAAGATTATCAACCAGCTCAATGTTAGCCTTAGCCCAATTTCTTTGAATTTAACTATTTATTTACCTTTTGTTTCATTGGTAAGTTCATCAGGTCCCTAGAAAACAACCAAAGAGATAGTAAATGTATGGGAACAAGAGCTAATCAAGCTAAAAGATGTATCATACCTCCATGGTGAATGTTTTGCCTGAAGCTGTCTGTCCATAGCAGAATATCGTACCATTGTATCCAGCCATCACACCTAGAGATTGGCAGTTACACATCAAAAACCACAATGCACAATTAGATTTCGATAATTCAAACAACCCTTTTTATGTGTCATGCTATCTTGCAAATAATGTTACTTTCAATAACAGGATTAGCGACGACTTCAAAGATATCTTTCTGCGGAATGCCTGGACCGAATATCTTATCGAATGTGAAGTCATATGGTTTCTCAGTGCCTGCTACCTTAACGCATAATAAGAGAAGAATGATAGTTGTTGCAATACAATCAGACTTATTTTTATCATTTTTAGAATTGATTTATTTTTAAAAAAAGAGAAAAGAACAATCTTTTAAAGTGTATCCTTGCATGTTTTCTGCATACTTTGCAGTTGATTTTAGTCTAGTTGAACTCAATGCATGTCTCTCCTCCAGTGCTTCTCTCCAAAGCATTGATTGGTCGCATCCTGCACACAACCCGGATATTCGAAGAAGACTAAGAAGACGATTAGTCATCCGCTTTCAAAGCATCCATCCCTTTTTCTTTTTTTTCTAGGCAAAATCAACTCTCTCTTCCTCTTTCCCTCTTGGAAGCTCTTGTATCTCGTTAATGAATCAATTTATTGTTTGAATCGTTTGTTTTTTTCTCTTCTACACACACACATACATACACACAAGGACACTTCCCATTCACATTCTTTTTTTTATTTTGCTTATTTACTCCCACAGGTTCTTATTTTTTGTCTTTTTTTTAACTAATTTACAGTTAATACTATTACACCATACATATTCACATACAAGTAAAGCAAACGAGCTCATATAATGGACACAATTTTTTTATTGTTAATTACTTCACTGTCTTTTAGTTCTTCATTGGAGGAATTATTTTGAAATAAATTAATTAATTTCTTGAGCGATCTTGCGAATTCATTAGAGTTTGACTTAATTATACATGTTATAAAATAGACAATCTACTATTATCAGCACTGCTCTGCTGTAGTTTCTGATGCCTCTCCCTCGAGGAAACACTTAATAACTAATTTATCTATTCTTTAAGCTGACAGTTAATGACTTCCATTTCTTCTTATGCTCCTTGGGTTGTTTGTGATTTAGCAATCATTTGCGTGTGTAAAAAAAAACAATAAAATCTGAGGATATTGTATTTGACTAATTTCATATGGAATAACAACAGCAAGAATCAGCAGGAGAAACTGGTAGGATCAGAGTTGTAGTTATATCTGACACTCATAATAAAGCTGGTGAACTGAAGGACTTACCTGCAGGTGATGTGCTCATTCATGGTGGTGACTTCACTTAAACTGGACATCCCTCTGAAGTCCACAAGTTCAATGATTTCCTGCGACAATCTAAATACGAAGTTAAGATTGTCATCGCTGGAAATCATGATTTTACTTTCGACACACTAAACTACAAGACAGTCGCTAGGAAGTTTCATGGCGATGAAACAGATACAATCGATCCAGTCGCAACGAAAGCTATGCTCACTGATTGCGTCTACTTAGAAGATTCCTCTTATGATCTTCAAGGGTATCATGTATATGGCTCACCGTATGTGCCTAAGACAATGAACTACTTTGGATTCAATCTCAAAGCTGGAGAAGAAACAGTACATAAATGGAGTTTGATTCCAGATGAAACTGATATTTTAATCACCCATGGACCACCAAGAGAGATATTAGATGTCATTGAAAAAGATGGATCCAATGTAGGGTGTCCTATTCTGCGAGATGTCGTGCTTCAGCGAGTCAAGCCGATGTATCATATCTTCGGGCATGTGCATGAATAATATGGACTGGTGGAAATCGATGGTACAAAGTTTATTAATGCTTCGTCTGTGACAAAAAAATATGAAACCAATCTGCAACCTGCCTTTACTTTCGATTTACCCATGAAACAATGAACAAACGAGAGAGATAGAGAGAGTTTAAGAAATTATTTAGAAGTGAAAAAAAGTCGTATGGGGGGGAAAATCAAAGAAATTACTGCTGTTTTTGGAGATAATACATGAAAATATATAATTATGTCTAAATTTTTGTCATCGTATAATATTTCTATTGTTGTCAACAATCAAATAGTGTTTGATGATAGTGGTGGTGAAGGGTTATTATTATTCTTGATGATGATAGTCCTGTTATTTTTATTACCAGAATTCATCGTCTTTCTGTTCAAATCTTTCTTTCATGGATCTGGTTTGTCTCAAGACTGATTTTTAGATTATTATGCCTACGCAGCTTGCACCTTCTTCTCGAGTTGCTTGTTGATTAGCTTAACGCCAAGATTATTGATGCGAGGTGGCATAACGAATCCAAATGATCGACACACTTTGAGTACATCGAAATTACTGATGTTGAAAATATCCTTTAAGCTGTGCTGAGAGTAACTCTAATCAGGTGAAATACAAAACTAAATCATGACACAATATTACAAAATAAGCTAAACATACCTGTAAATACGCTCTGAATGCTTCGGTGGCTGATTTATTGAAGAAATAGTTTCTTTCCACTAGATTATCGACTTGTTCTTGGATATTTGCTAGTTTATGCTGAGGGAAACTGAATTCAGTGGAAGACAGTTTCATATCGGCTAAGAGCTTCATGAATTGAGATTCCTCGGGTAAGAGGAAAATAATTGCTTTTCCAGGAGATGATGGAGGAGAAGCTGAGCATATTTCCGTAGCGATTTGAATGTAGTGATGAGCATCTTAAGGAGGGTCATATTGAATGAACCAATCAGCATGTGGAATGTTCTGTCCCTTGTAGACAGCCTCTGAACACAATAAAATTGAAGAACTTGCTGCTGCTGAAAAAGCTCCTAAAATAGTAAACCTCTCCTTCTATGTTTGCCTAGTAATTCGTTCACAAAAATAGTTAACAAATAGATGTTATATCGCAAGCTAACTACCATCAGCTCTCTTCCTCTTCCCCCTCTTTCTACTTACCTTGTGTGAAGGCACTGCACAGACAGCTAAAGATTATTGAATACATCAGCTAGGAATTGTGTGCCATTGCAGGAGCTGATGAACACAATGATCTTCTTGTCTTTCTTCTGTTTCTCCAAGAAAGTGTAGAGTAGCCTAAGCTTTTTATCTGCTTCAATGATGGCATATCCATGCTCGAAATGCTACTTAATTGGCTCTTTCTATTCTTCTTCTTCTTCTTCTACTGTTATTTCCTCATCTTAACTGATCTCACTTTCTTTCTACAGGTTAACTACTACTGCAGTTGTATTGCTGCTACTGATGGACTTAGCTAGCTCTTTAACAGGCTTGCTGAGAACCTTAGCGATTACAGCTGTTTACTTCACCTATGGCAACAACGCAGATACTTTGACTAAACTATCTGCTATTCCCAATTCAACTAGTTTATCTGCTTTCAAGACAAATAACGATTTCAAGTTCGATACATTGAATCCCTTTGTATGCTTTAAGTGATACAGTAATGCCTTCGGTGTGGCTATTAAAATGTTCACTCCAGACACCAATCGGATTGCTTGCTGCTCCTTCGACCTTTCACTTAATAACTAAACATAATCAATAAGCTCTCTCAGCTTTTTTCATTAATAATTTTGTTAATTATGCTACATTTACGAGTCCTAGAGTGAGTGAATGCTATGAAACGATCAATTTAGCTGTCTTGAAAGTGCCTTATGCTTCAATGTTCGTTGGTGCAATAATAATTGCTCCTGTCCCATGTGATTGCTGGAATTCATGAGTTAGCTATTCCACAGCTGCGAGTACCACAGCGAGAGTCTTTCCTGAGTTTGCAGGTGCAGCTGAGTGGATATCTTTCCCTTAGAGTAGCTCAGGCAGAATTTTACTTTGGACTTTAGTGAGATTGAAGTATTTCAGCTTCTTCAGGGCTTCTTTCGTAGGCTTGCTGAGTGTAGTCAAGTCAGTGAACACATCCTAGCTGAAGTTAGATACTAAACAGAAAAAAATATGTTAAGTTCTGTAGTTGCTTCTTCGACAGTTTGCTTACAGCTCATCGGTGGTGCTGAAGGAAGAGTTGTGCTTATTTCAGCAGATGCTGCTCCAGCAAGTTTGTCTTATTTATCATTCGATTTGACTTTCTTCTGTTACTTTTTCATAATTTACTTGGCTTTATTAATTGGGATCTTTGCATTCTTTGCTTCTACGCCAGCCTTTGTGCTGATTTTGCCTTTGTTTTGACCATCAGTAATCTTCACTTTATCTTTCTTAATCTTCTTGCTAGCTGGAATGATAGCTGCTGGAGCACTATCCTTAGTCTAGTCCTTCTTATTCTCTTTATAGACAATCTCCCCTTTCTTATGCTTCTTATCCTTAATGTTTTCCATCTTTGCAGCTTTCTTTATCTTCTTGAACTCCTTTCCGCCCATGATCAATATCTTTCTTTCTATTAGTCTCTCTCTTTGAATGTCTTTATCTTAATTGCTACTGCTACTATTAAATATTTTAATCTTAATTTTGATCTTTTTTGATTGTTTTAATTAATCCCCCTTAGAATAACTATGCTCTGTCTTACCACTTCTTTTTCGATTTTCTTAGCTATTTCTAATCATAATCTTCATACTTCTCCTTCTAGCAATCACCAAGCAATAGCACATTAAAGCTATCCCCTCTCCCAGTTAGACAGTTACCAATATTGTAAATCTCTTACATATTAAACATCTAATTCAATAGCTATTTTTTTGAAGAAGTAGATAATAATATCATTATTCTTAGTTTAAAAAATTGTAAATACCATGCATACACAACACACACACAGCTGAAAAATTTTTTGAACGAAAACATCCACACACACATGTTCATTAACCATTCGCATTATCTCATCTTGCTTCATGCTCTGTACTGCAAATAGTCGATCCATATCGCAGTATGAATCAGTATCAGCTTATCTTGTGGGAAGCAATTTGGAGGGAATCCTACAGCATATTTATCCGCACTTGTGAATACTTCTGTCATGCACTCATTCAGCATGTTCTTTATGAATCCTCCCGTCGGCGAAGAGTTCTAATCATAGATAATATAATCGATTGCCTCACAGCCACATGATCTGAAGGGACAGCACATTTCTCCTTTCTAGCAGCATTCAGCTTTGATTCTAAACCTCAGATTCCCTTGGTTATCATACATTTCGATTTCTAGCAATGGGCAGGTGTTTTCTCCGATTGCACAGCATAGCGGTCCATATCCTGGGAGTTTTAATGTACCTAAAAGTCTATCGGAGGAATCGGATATGTATATCTCAGGACGATCGCAAGGACAGGACATAGATGGGACAACACAATGACATTTCAATGGTGCTATCGATCGGCCTACCACAGTGCTACCTAGCTTGAATGCACCTGTGAATTTACGGCAAGAACGGAAGAACTATCGAGCACAGAAATCAGATTGTTCAGTGAATTGACCTAGAATAACAGAAACAAAAATAGTTAATATTCAATAAGAATCTTCAAATCTGTTTGAGATGCCTATTTATCTTTACCAAGTAAAGGAGGAGGCTTAGGATATTTGTTGAAGACGAGATTTTAGTTTGTGGCATAGACATTGAATCTCGCTTCGGCATTGCAGCAAGGCATTAAATCCCACCAGTGTTCTTCTTAGTCGAGGATCACGTAGTCCACACCAGCGAGCGGAGCATACACACCATCGCTCATGATACTTGGAGCAGGGTTGTTACCTCCGTGGTTAAATAACCCCATACCTTGCTGAATTATGTTCATAAATCAGATATTTTAATAGGAATGCTATGTTGTGTGTTAGTTGAGTTGTTGTGATTGCGGTTTTCTGTTTGTTTCGTTTGCAGTTTTAGCTTTATTGATCTCTTGCAAAAAACGTTAAACTAAAGATTAATTAGGTAATGATTATTTCTCCTTCCTTATATAAAAAGGTGATTTCAATAGTTTCTTTTTCTGTACCTGCTTGCTCTGTTTCTAACTGGCCTTTAAAAGATTCTCCTTTCTCTTGTTTGAATTTGTAAATGAATTTATTTAAGCCTCCTTTTGCGTGTTATACTTGCTTCTTACAGTTAATTGAGGCTGATTATTTGATTTCTTAGTAATTTCCTTATTAAGTCTTACTTATTTGAATTTAAATCTAAGAATCTTAGGTTTTTTATTTTTCATTCTCTTCTTCTCCTGAATTACAGTTGTTCTTACATTTTAAATAATACTTTGCGTCCTTCAGATTTTGAGAAGATTAGTAACTTAATATTATTAGTATAAATCTTTTTCTTTCTTAAATATGAGTGTGGGTGGGTGTGCTCATAATTGCAAATATTAATGATCTTGGTATGTATGTGGTGTCTGCTTTTAAAAAATTTCAAATTTTACAATAATTTTTTCTTAAAATAGAAAAACTCATTCTAGTTCTTCACTTTCTATTTCTCTCTCTTTCTTGCTTAGATAGCTATCGCATTACCTCTTGTCTTTATGATTCTTCAGTGTAATTACTGTTTCCCAATTCTTATCGCATGATTCTAAATGCATTCTGCAACCAGAAATAATCTGGCCATTCTATAATCCTGTCGTTGCTATAGCGCAGACATTAATAAGGACTCCCTCTCTTCCCTTTCAAGCCTTTCTTGCTCAATCTACAACCTCTCCGATATTAGTTCCATTCAAGCTTAAGAATTTCAAAAGAGAGAATATTAACACTACTTCTTCCCCTTACCCCTCCCCTCCTGCTGCCCTACCTGTTGCAATAATCTTATTAAAGTGCTGTTTTTCTTCAGGAATCATAATTAAAAAGTTATGGAAAGCACACAAACATACACTCAGCTATGCCTGCATAGTTTTTTTTTCAGAATCAGTTAAAGTAAGGACACATACATAAAAACAACAATACTTTATTTTTAAAAATAATCGAAACTGTAATAACTATTAGTTCACACAGGCAAAAAAGAGAAAGATTATTTATTATCAGCAATAGTTGCAACTATTTTCTCAATGTATTTACATCCAGTGCAAAGGTAGTTTCATTCTGCATCTTCCATGCTGCTATTAACTTTCTCTGTCTGTTATACAATTATTGCATTCATTGCTGTTTGTTTGTTTTTTACACTGATGATAAATCAATCAATCAAAATCAATCATTCGTTCCCTAATTTCGTTGTTGCGTTGGTACCAGAATCACAATTATCTTTATTATTACTATTGCCACATCTACCTCCATCACCACCTCCATCTTTTTGTTATCTTTCTCTTAACTTTTCATCCTTCACAAAACCCTGCAGTCTAAGAATGTACCGCTTCACTTCGTTAGCAGTCGGCTTGAGAGTTAGTTTATGATTCAGTGTCAGCTTCAGATTAGATTCCGTGTAGTTTATCACCTGTAATGTACTGCCTAACTCTTTCTCCTTCTTGCCACCGCCAACATTCTCGCAATTCTCACAATTACAATAATTCATATTCTTCTCCGCGTCTTTCAGCAATGTGCCCCCTAGTTTCACAATAGCTCTTTCTTTACCTTTTTCTGGTGGGTAAGCATCTAATTATACAGACACTTACAGAGTTACGAACAAGCCAGAAGACAATCTTTTGTTGTATTTCAAATACAAAAAATCCCTAGGAGATATCATCGGAAATTTCTTGTAAGATATGTAAAGCAACTTATAGTCATGAAAGGTTCCCAATGACTCAAACACATCGATGTTTGGGTTGTTCTCTCTACTCCATTGCTCGTTCACCATGCATTCCAGCATGCGCTTAGCATCAATACCTTGGAGGTTGTACTCGCTCTTTAGCAAAAAGTACTTGAAGTTATCCTCAGTAACTGGTTTCAAGAAGATACGAGAGTAATCCGTTAAAAGAGAGCTGCTAGGGGGGATAATAGCGGTAGGACTGTTGTTCTTACAGGTAACTATAAGTGATTTATCTAAAATATTACTGTTGTCTTTGTTATTGTTGTCATTTTCAAAGCTATTAGTGTCGTTATTATTGATGCTACTGATAATACAATTGCATGCGCTGTTGTTGTTATTGTTATTGTTATTGTTATTCTCTTCGTTGCTGCTAGTATTATTAAGTAAGATCTTGCAAGAGTTACTATGGTTATCATTCTCCTCTTCGCTTTTGAGTTACTTCGATAAAATAATCTCCGAAGAGTCTCCTATCTTTTCTCTTTCTGAACTGATTGTCTTTCTAATTTATTATTCTTCTTCAATTAATTGTCCTTAATCTTTTGGCAACTACTCCTTAACCTTTTCCTGATATCGAGCACTAGCCTCCTTGATTTTAGCTTCAAACAATGCTTCTCTCAGCCATTCCTCGTATTTTTAACTATCTGGTATTTAACCCTCCGCTGGTACTGCATACTCTTCTACAAACCCTTCTTTCTTCAGATCGCTAACAAATATCAATAGTAATCTCTTCAGCCCTGTACTGCAGATACTTTCATAATCAGGAAGAACATCTGGGATAGACATTCCTTCTTAGACATTACACATAGGCTAATCCTTGGAGAGAATATTCAGCAATTCATCGATGACTGTTTCGATTGGCAGTGACTCAATAGCCTTCATCTCCTCGATGACTAAGTTAATCGTGCTCCTATCGATAGTCTGTCTTCTATCTTCATCAATTAACCCTCCTGCTACCTTATTACCATCTTTTTCTTCTGCTATAAAGCCAATATTTAGATTGCTGTTAACAATCGAAAATAATCTAGAGAATTGTTCTCTCTTGGAGAGCATATTGGAATCGCGGATCAGATCGTCTTCTTCTGGTATCGCACTGAGATATCCTCTCTTAAGGAGACATATCTTCATAGGCTTATGATTGTTTGTGTTAACCTTTTCTTAAACTAACCCTCCAGTTTCTTCATCTTCTTCAAAGGCTTCCGCATCTTCTCTGTCTTCCTCTTTGGTCTCTCCAGTAGAATCAGTGTACATGTGTTCTGTCAATTTCTTCTAAGAAAGCGAAGAATGTACAGAGCTATTATCATTTCTTGATTGGGAGACATATTTATTCTATTAATAGTGCTTGTGAGCTTTCATTGATTCATGCGATGCCACCGACGAATATGCTGAGTGCTTTGTATAATCATCATTGTCTATCCTAGAATAGTTGCTGGAATGAGCAGCATTAGGATCCTCGTCATAGCAATTGCATATCTTAGCAAAGCAGTTGCCCATTATTCCTATTCTGAAAATGATTTATTATAATTGATAAATTAATTAATGAAAATATCTTTGTATTTTGTGAGAACAAACAAGCAAAAATACTACTACTTTTTTGCTGTCTCTTTTAATGTTTATGGCTGATTTATTCGCTGGAAAGTCAGGTTTGAGCAATAATTTTTTTTACTAAAAAGACTCAAATATTTCCACATGTGTTTAGCATAGTAAATTCATAATATCTTAGAACATCGGAGTGAATAATCTCAGCTGATCAGAAAATCGTTATGTCTCATTAAAAAAATAAATAAAAATATTTCTTAGTTTATCACATTATTAGTCTGCTGATTAACCTGCTTTAATTAATCTAAAAACCAATTTCCTCTTATTTTTTAAAAACATACTTTCTCAGAATTATTTAAATAGTATTTAATAATAATAATGTTTTCAAATGAATTACCTTAGTGTATGCTACTAAAGTTAGTTTACAGGATATATATAAAGTACAAATTTAAAATATAATGTTCTGGTTAATATAAAGTAAAAGTGATGTAAAATAAAGAGATGGATAATCCAAAGGATTAGCTTATTTCATGAACTATCAAGCAATTAACTATCTCCAAAAGTATTTCATGTTTTGTCTTCTTGTTTGAAAGTTCACTCTAGTTCTTTCTGATTGCCTTAATATTCCACAGCAACTGCAGCAGTTCCCTCCTCTTCTGTCGATCTTCTCATGGTTGCTTTAATTTTATCGAATCTCTTTCTAACAGCATGGATATTCAGCTGCTTCTGAACATAATGCGATGATTACGTTCTCATGTCAAGTGTCAGATGCTCTTGGATTTTAAGTGTCTTATTCTATGGATCAAAGACAATTCTCTTCCCACTCAGGCCTAACAGCGCCCGCTTGTATCTCTCCTCCATAGGCTTCTGCTGAGATGACTATCTCTTCCCTTAGATTTTAGGTATACCTGCAACCTAAGAACCACCCTATTCTTTTTATCCACTCCCTGAGTGTCTATAAATACTGCTACTGTTGATTCTTACACGATTAGCAAAGTTCTCAGTGCAGTCATTCTTCTTCTCATTGGATTCAATCGGATTAAGAGATATTGACCGATAGGCTACAATAAACTAAGTCTCATCAATGAGCTAGCTGACTTTCAAGTACAGTAGATCCCTAGGCGTTTTAAAGCAGCCTTAGTTAAACACAACATGAATCACTTAGCTTTGAATACCTTGTTTAGTAAATGACTGCTGGAAGAGAATTTGCTTAGATGCAATGGAATACTGTTCAGTTATGTCAATATCTAACTCGACTTTACTCAAATACTCGCTGATGCTTGATACGTTCTACAGTGAATATTCAGCAACTTAACTGTGGTATTTTAAAGAATTATTATTACTATTCGCTTCCTAGCGTAAGTAAACAAATAATTCGTTGTCATCTGCTAGTTCCAACTCAAAGGGATTCCCCAGAGTTATGCCTTTGGTGCCAAATAAGCAAGGAGATTGATATGGAGATGCTGAGGAGTTAGAAGACGTCTAACAAACTGTTTTATTTGAATTCGTCGTAGATTAATTCACGAATGCTATGTTCTCTATCAAGGCATCATCTGTCGCAGGGAACTACTAAGAGTTCAACAGCTAGGATTGCTTCAGCTGTGCGTTCTATGGGAGAGACAAAAATCCATCTGGTAAGGTGATATTACTGGTATTAGCTGTACTGCAGCTGTTCTTGTGAACATATAGCTTTTGTTCCAGAAAGTTATTCACGATGTTCAGCATGGCAATCTCGTTTCTCTCATGGTTGCTGCTGCTTTCACTGAGATTGTCATTTGGTTGCTTATCTTTGATATTTAGGGAGTATCTGTTGAATTCAAAGTGCAGGGGATCGCAAGATGTAAGGATTACACGAGATGAGGGGTAGTTTTCTTAAGGGTCGCCTGCTTTTGTGAGAGATTTCTTCCTGACTTGCTCTTTCGCTTCTAACTGTTATTACTCTTCGATTGTCTAATAGTGATCAGACTAATAGGAGCTCTTGCGTTTTGCAGGCTGTTCATGGCAATGTTCTTCTATTAGAAAGTTAGTATTATTTTTATTCTCTTATTTGTTCACTTGGTTGGCCTCAGCACTGGGATGCCTATTCTAAATGTAGTCCTCATTGCAGCACATTAATTTGCTCTTCTAGCCGCCCATGATAGGAGATGGTAGTGTAACTACTAGCAATATTAGCTTTCTAGAGAAGTTTGTCTGTATTGTAAGACCGTTTTATGTTTATGTTATAAAAAGGTTTATTGGTTGTTTCTGTTTGTTTGTTAATCTATTGAGTTTTGGATTTCTTTTTGTTGCTGTGGGGAGGAGGAGGAAATACTGAGTCCTTTGATATTGCCTATGCTTCTGCAGCTAATAACACTTGGGGGCAGTTTGAAATCGAATGATCCATCGACTGATGACAACTTTCTCTAATTATTTCACTTCAAAAATTAACCAAGTACTATAAATCTACGCTTATTCGCTCATCAAATTCAAAG
>Ga0302271_10003209_pt1 | contig 14003 bp, 4 predicted proteins | sample III_Bog_N1_1_FD_198767 | JGI IMG/M metagenome (GOLD analysis project Ga0302271, IMG submission 198767) | Peat permafrost microbial communities from Stordalen Mire near Abisko, Sweden - III_Bog_N1_1 | ecosystem: Environmental > Terrestrial > Soil > Wetlands > Peat | place: Sweden: Abisko... | reverse complement strand
TTTTTATTATCATTTTTTTGATGTTGCTTTGATTCTATTTTGAATGCAAAATCAATTTTTTTGTAAAAGAATATTTGAAATCAGCTTTCTAATGGAATGGGAAGAATTTAGTTTCTCATAGGCGCTGACTTAATAAAGTGTCTACTGTTTAATACAAGGAAGAAATCTAATTTCTTCAGCTGTTTTCCTTTTGTTTTTTGTGATATTATCAATAATACTTTCAATTAATCCTTAAGTAAAAAGAATGTCAGAAGTCCAACCTACATTTTAGACGATAGATTGTGAGCTTAGCTAGAAGTTTCATCGCAAAGAAATCATCGGCAAGATCTAGTCAAAGAGTTGCGCTTAAATTGAATTAGAAATAAGCAGTTTACAATAATATGCTAAACTTGAAGAGCATCTTTCAGAACTCCTATCCGCACAACCTGCTAAGATTGCAAGATTATCCATAATTCTTAGCGGAATGGAAGTAGGTCCTAATATTATCAGCAAAATTAGCGCCAATCTTATAAATATGAAGAATTTATAATATTTTAATTTAGAAGTATCTAACTGTGGTATTTCTGAATCAGATCTTTAGCCAATACTTTATGAACTCGTAGATATTCCTCAACTTTAAAATCTTTCCTTAGACATTTCCTCTAATATTAAGGTATCTTCAAACGCTGGACAGGAACTTGGAATAAACATAAGTTAGTTGATTTCTCTAAAGAAACTAGAGTTGAATTTATCTAACTGCAAGAACATCGACAATGATTGCATCAACCGCTTCTCCACCCTCATTCGAAGGATGATTTCTCTTGAATCTATCTCACTCCACCTGCAAGAAACAGGAATAAAAAAATTTAATTTTTTTAAAGAGTTGAGTGAAATTCGCTTGCTTAATAAACTGCAGCTGTCTTTTGCACTCATAGCAGAAGAAGATTAATAGTCTTTCGAGTCTATTTCTGCTCTAAGCCCAAAAATTCGATCACTTAGTCTCAATCTTCAAGGAAGTTATTTTACAAAGGATTAAGAACTAGGAAGATCGTTTGTCTCCAACTTAGGAAACACTTTGGATTGCTTCAGCTAGCTAAAAAAGCTTTACTTAAATCTGGAGAGATCTCATCTTTCTTCGAGTTCTATTACTATTCTCCTTAAACAGCTTGCAGGAAAATTATAGGAAGGCGTTATTTTGCATCTAAATAGTAAAGAAATCGATAATTATACATAAATGTTGGAAGCAATTCGCAGAATGAGGTCTGAAACTTTAAGTGGTTTAGTCCTTAACAAACTTCTTTTACCAAAATATATTTCTCTTCTAACTCAAGATTGATAATAATGCTATCTTACTACCCTTACTTTCTACTGCCATTTGTATATATTATTTATTTGTAATATTATCATTTTATGAAAATTAGTTAATAACCATTTCTTAAATCTCTTTACAATTAATAGAAGTCTGTTTTTAATTATGTAAGACAACCAGACAACAAAAATGATCTTTAATGCTTCTCTTGTGGCTTTCGCAATCTCAAAATTTGATATATTTCATAATTTTAAGTAAAAACAGAACTAAATTAATCAAAAAGAACCTAATTTAATTGCTTCGAAGATTAAAAATCTTCAGGAAAAAAAGGGAAAAAAGAAAAAGGTTGAGAGGTAAAACAGTTGTTAATCTTCTTCTCTAATTACTTCATATAAGACAGTAAAACATCAAGAAACATAATTTACTCAGAAATACCTTGAAGCCAGAAATATTTGGAAGCCCTCTTCCTTATTGTGGAGAACATATTTTAAAACAACAAAATTTGAGTAGCAAGCCCATAATAAACTAATAACTATCCATCGATTTTAAGAAAGAGAAGGATGTATGACAATAAAAATCCTATCTAAAGTAAGGTTTACTAAAAAGGGTTTTTTGGTGCATAACTTGCACACTGGTTGTGCAGGTTGCAGCATAGCATTTCTTAAAGTATTAGTACATTTATTTTAATCTTTTTAATACTTATGATGATTTAGAAGCCTTATAAAAAGAATCTTAATTAATACAATATCCTTACCACATTGGAGCTAGGTTGATATTTCGAAGCTAAAAACTAAGAAGACCTCAAAAGAAAAATAATATTAGGATTTTAAAAAGAAGGGACAGTTATTTGTAGATACTGCTATTCTAATTTGAGTTTCTACTTCTCTAAAATGTTATTCCAAATCGAATTTGCAAAAAATGACTAATAGAACAAGTAAAGCTAAAGTATTTTAAAGTGTAAAAAGTTGACAAAGTTAAACTTTTGGGTAATTATTTATGACTGGATTCCTCTTAAAACAAAAGATTTCTGATTATTTCTCTTAAGAAATCATAAAAAAGTTAGAACCACTATATTCTTTAGGAACAACTTATCAGTTTAGTTTATAAAATACTAGTCCTTATCTCAGATTGAATCCCAATTTTTTTTGCCTAAACAAACCAAAAAAAAGTTTAAATCTTTCAATGTTTGGGAAATTTTTCAAAAGTAGATTTAAATTCGACGAGTCATAATCTATTAATTTTCATTACTAATTGCAAGATTTTTTTGTAAATTCAATCAGTTTTAAGAATCCCTTTCTTCATTGTCTTTGAATATGCTTTCTTCAAATCTTAATCTTTTTTGCAAGATAAAAATATGTTTTAACATCATCTTTGCGTTGCTTGAAATCTATCGTATTCGAAAGAAGAAGATAAGCCCTATTTCTTTTTTGACGAATAAGGAGCATATTTTACAATTTTTTCGATAATCTTTTTTAAACAATTAAAGAATTCATCTTTTTTTCAAAGAATTTCCTTTCAAACAGTGTGAAGAAGTGATATTGCTTTGGATAAATAAATCCAAATAAATATCTGTTTGAAATTTAAATTCAGATAGTTCGATCTGTATTTGTCTCTTATTTATAAGAAACGTCAAAATTTTGTTTAAACGAAAAATAATGACTTCTTCCCCAATGTACTGCGAAATGAGTATTTATTCGATCATTGCTATTAAACAAAAGATAACGCTTTTTCTTTTCTGGCAACTTCTTCTTTCTTCTGAAGGCGCTAACTTAAGCGATTTGAGTCAAAACTGATTCAGAGTAAATGGAACTAATTAGAAGACAACAATCTTCTAGAATTTTTAAAGAAAAACAGCTTATTGTGTAAGTTGCATTGAGAACAAAGGGAGAAAGAATTCGTGGATGACTGATTGATTTCTACTCTAAAAAAAAATTTATTGTTTTGAGAGTGGAGGAGTCCCTTTATATTAAGTGGTTTTTATGAAAGTGCGCTTTCAAGCACTTATTGATTCACAGCAACCGCGCCTAATTTAGGTCAACCAATTTCATCAAATCCTCTAGAAAAGCCTTATAAAATCTAATGGGCAACCACCTTATTAAATTTCCCAAAGGAACCAAAGCAAATAATTAATTTAAAACAAAAACAAGTTAAAACAAAATAGCAAACAGAAATATTTCTCAAGCTAATCACTATCATTTAATTAAACACAGTCGTATCTTACCTTATTCAGAATCTTTTCAATCAACTCCAATGCAAGACTTCCATGCTTCTTTAGTAGCTTCTTTGGCCTCTGTCATAATATTTGCTCCATTTGATGTTGCTAGAACAAAATTAAATCTTAAAAATGAGCCTATTCCTTAACTATTAAAAAGCATCTACAAAACAGAAGGAGTTAAAGGCTTTTACAGAGGCTTAGCTATGTCTGCTACTACAACCCCTCTCTCGACTTCTCTCTATCTATCTCTTTATGCCCGTTTATAGAAATTCATGGGGGAGTACTCTGAAAGCGCTACTATTACAAATATTGGTGCTTCTTTGGTGACTGGAGTCATTTGCAATACAATTACTAACCCTCTATGGTTACTTAAAACACGCATTTAGACTTCAAATAAGGGACTCATTCAAAACGCTAGCGAAATCTACAATTCCGAAGGTGTCAAGGGGTATTACAGAGGACTGGGTGCTAGCTTTTTAGGACTGGCTCATTTGGCCCTTTACTTCCCTCTTTATGAAATGCTCAAGACTAGATTTTAAGAAAAGTTTCCTGAAAACAAATCTGCCAGCATTCTCGCCGCAAGCAGTATTTCAAAGTTTGTCTCTTTGATCGCAACATACCCAAACAGCGTACTTCTCACAAAAATCTAAACAGCAGCTGAAAACACCTCTTTCGTTAATCTTTTCCTCTAAACATACAAATCTCAAGGGCTTTCAGGCCTATTTTCTGGCCTTAAAGTCGAAGTAGGAAGATCTCTCCCTGCCAACGCAATGACTTTTTTGCTGTATGAGAGCTTAAAAACCAGCAGAAAGGCATTAGTCGCTTGAGACCATACTATTCTAAACTTTATTTAAACCTAATTTATTCATTTCTCTCCATCTTCTAGTCTTACATTTCAAACTCATGTTAATATGTCAATATATATTTTGTTATCAATTTTACTTCTATTAAATGAAATTTAACAATATTCTAAAAATAGTTACAGTAAGCTAGTCAATAATGATCTTCTTTTCCTTTTATTATCTAAATTCTAAACTAAACGCAATATTAACACCCTCAAATACATATTACATTGTAAACAAGTTTAAATTGGTTTTTATAAGACATACATACAGTTTTTCAGTCTTACTTTTAATTAAGAATTTCAAGCTAAGAAGGTTTTTGCTTTGATTAAACTCTTCAAATTATTTCTTCACAAACCAAGAAAACAATCTAATTTGTTAGCTTAATAAAAAAAGCAAATCTAGTTTACCCTTCTTTTTAGCCTAATAAAAGAAGACTTTTCTCCTGTTAATCAATTAATAATTTTATTTGATTAGAACTATAATTGCGAATAATGTTCTAATCGTATTTTGTTTTATTCTCTTCAATTTTTAATATTGCGTGCTCGATTGGGTAAAACCATAATAGATGATAAAATAATAATTGAGACAAAAGGCTTTGTTCTAATTAATTCAAAATGTCTTAAAAAGATATGAATAAAAAGAATATCAGATGCATCTTTTTGGTTACTGACTGCACCAAACAAGGGAAAAATATTTCTTTTATCTACCCTGATTTGATGCAAGTTCAGAACCATCTAAAAGTTGCTGAAAAAGAATTCTCAGTCTAGAATCCATTAATATGCATTGAAAAAATGGTTCAAAACTTTCTAGAATCCACGCAATATCGTAAGAATATTCAACTGAATTACTACTCAAGCATTGTTTTGATGATTTGCTAGTTGGAATGATTGACAATTCTGATATCCAAGGCTTCAAGGAAGATTTTCTGAAGAATTTCTTTCCTTCTAAAAATTGTTCCATATCATAAGAATTAATTATCGAAAATTAGGTTTACATCAGCAGTTCCGCAGTCACTAACTAATAATAAATTCAGTAATTTATCATTCACTTTGAAATGATCTAAATAATGTTGATACTGTTAGAGAAGAGCTGAAAGAAAGCAGTGAAAAGAGCAGCGAAGCAATTTAAGTTGAAGGATTTACAATTGTCATGATTTGCAATGATATATCTCCTAGCAACATACAATTCTACAAGAAAGTTCTTTGCTTTTTTAGTAATAACAACAGCAACTCTGCTTAAAAGTCAATTTATTTATGTTATTTTATTAGCTAGAGCACTCGAACTTGAAGAGAAGCGTAAAAATGTATTAGGTAAAATGCTCTTTAATCTTAATCGTAGCAGCGAGGAGTTCATATAATATTGCAGAAGCCAATTCGATCCAAAGAACATTGCACTATATAAAAACAGAGAAGAACCGCTGAAGAATCTAGCTTAATTGTAGGAAGAAATAGCAACACTAATCTAAAACGAGCGACGTCGGCTAATAGAGCAATTAGATGTTTATGTTTAATTTAAGAGATTCTATGATTCTCTTGAAAAATAGTTCCTAGAAGTTTCTCCTCTCCTTACTATGAACTTGGAGAATTACTCTCTGGAAACAATTCCTTATGTATCTATTAAGCCCTTTCAATCTCTTATTATCTCTCGTAAAGCTTGGTAAGAACTCGAAAAAAATCTATTTATGTTCTTTTCTTTGCTTCTTCTCTTTTAGAGTCCATCTGATTTAAGCTTCTATTTTTTAAAAGTGAAGCTGCTTTGAAAAAAGACAACGATTACTCGAAGCGATTCTAATAATTCATAGATTAGTAAAGTCCTTCGAGGAGTTTTGAAGGACTTGCAAGGAGAGGAAAGTTTTCCATGAAAGAGATAGAATTGTATGTGAATCACCTATTAAAATGGAATGAAAATGTAACATTAATAAATAAGCTGGAACCTCATTGCTTTTATGTCATAAATCCTCGCTTTAAGCTGTCTATGGCTGACTTGAAACAAGTAAACGAGAGATACAAGGCTAAATATAAAGATTAAGACTAAGATTTTGAAACAATCCTCAGTAAATTCGAGTTTCCTGTTACGAAACAATACCTAATCGACAAGAAAATTTTAAAAGAAGATACAGAAATAGTTCATCTTCTCTAGAATAGATTCATTTGTGAAGTTGAGACATATCTCTACATGCTTCCTAATGTTCGTCCTGGTCTTTTACCTCAATCCCGCTACGAAAAATATGCAAATAAACCAGTAACTATCCACGAAATATGTCACAAAGAAGACATTCGATTATCACAACTTATGTAACATCTGAATGAAAAGCAAAGCCACATAAAGTATTACCACATTATCCCAAAGTCTACCAAGTGAAGTTGTTCAAAAATGTCTCCAACAAAAAGGAAGAAATAGGAATAGAATTATATGTTGTTATTGTGAATACATTTGGCTTGTTAGTTTACTTAAACAAGTGGGAGGGGGGTCATTCACAATAATGGTGATAATTAATTCAACTCAGAATTGAAATGAAAATAAAAAAAAATAAGGGCTTGCCGAGAATCGAACTCGGATCGCCAGTACCCGAAACTGGCATTCTACCACTAAACCACAAGCCCTTTGTCAAATGAAGCCCATTGCATTTTCTTGATTTGTATTACTCAGATTTAGTGAGTAGAATTCAATTCCATTTGAGCTTGTGCTAAAACACCTATCAAAATGATGATAATATTGAAAACTATTCCAAGTAGCATTCTTTAACCATTCAGTAAATGAAAAAACCCTCAAATAATAGGGTTTGATTGAAACAAACTCAAAGAAATAAGTGACAGTGAATTATGAACTTAAAAATAATAAAAAAACTAGATAATTGCGCTTAAAGGCTTATTCTCTGAGATTTTTAGGAGTTTAAAGGCTAATTGATATTGAAAAGCAGAAGAAAAGAAATAGGATTGGAAATATAAAATCATAATAAAGAAAAAACAACAATAAGACTTCCCTAACTGTTATGCTACCTCATAAGGATAGGTCTCAATCAGCAAGATCATTAGCGTAAGCATCAACTTTATCTTCTAACCTTATCAATGAAGATGAGGTATTCGCAATTGTTAATCCTTTCTAAAAGAATCGTAATCAATATACTTTCGGGCGGATTATTCTCATCATAGCGAGTATCAGTGTTGTAGTTGTATCAACAATACTCTCGATTATCCTGGAAGATTCCATATTCTAGACATCTTTGGGCTTTCAAAAGTGGCTGCAAAGCAAGTTAGATAATGATTTCACTCGTGTTTTCATGAATCTAATATCTAATTTAGTTCATCCTACATTTGTTGTAGCTTCTCTTATCACAATATTCGCTTTTTCTAAGAGGAAATTTGAGATTTTAAACTTTCTCATCTACTTTGCTCTAGTAAGCTACGTGACTTCTATCTTGAAGACATTGTTTGCTAGTCCGAGACCTTATTGGGTTGGCTCTGATGTTTAAGAGTGGGAATGGGTTTGCTATTAAGAGTATGGAAACCCTTCAGGCCATTCTCTTCTTGGGCCTTTATTCTACGAATTCATTCTTACCAATTACATTCTTCCCAAAATAGATCAAGACAAAAAGGTACTTAAATTATTATCTAAGGTTCTATGCTGTCTTCTGATAGCTCTCATTCTGTTCTGTAGACTGTACCTTGGAATGCACTCTTTAAATCAAGTGTTCTATGGATTCTTTCTTGGTTGCGCTCTCCTGATTTTATATCGCCTTTACTTTCGTATAACTTTCAAGAGGCTACTTCTCTACCTGATTCGTCTCAATATTGATAAAATATAGGCTACTAAGCAATATTTTTGGATCTTTGTAAGTTTTGCTATTGCTCTAGCAGTTCCCTCAATGATTTATTTAATTTAAGAGAATTCTATGAGCAAATAAGGAGAAGCTTAATGGACAATATAAATCGAAAAGAAATGTGAAATCGATAGTCTTAACCCTCTAAAGGCTTTTAACAATCGCTGTTTTATTGACTGCTCTGGAGTATGCATTTGCTTTGCATTATTATTAGGTTTTCTTTTCACAAAGCATCCTGAGTTCTTGATTGGATACTACTAATCATAATCGCGGTTAATCTATCGAGGGTTAGTAATAATTATGGTTTGCGTTGCTTTCATGGTTGGATTTATGATTTTACCTACAGGAGAAGTAGTTTCTTTAAAATTTATCTTCCAATCCTTAGGAGTGTTTAGTGGAGGATTTTCGCTAGTCTGCTTTGCTCCAAGGATTCTATTTCGCTATTAAATGATATCTGGCTTATCAGCTTCCCTTTAGAATGAGCTCTAAGAAGAATAGTTTCCAGATAGGGCATAATCAAATGGTTCATTCTTTTATGATGACTGAAATGGGAAATTAACAGAGTAGATTTTACATCCGAAAATGTAAAGTTATGAATAATTTTCAAAATCAAAAGAAAATACAAATATTGTATTTGAAATACGTGTTTCTAATTGATTTTTTAGAATAAACTTCATAAACTATTAATAATTCTAAAATATTCTGAATATGAGGAAAATATGTAATTTCACAGAAAAAATAAGAGGAAAAGAGAGTGAAGATATGCATGTTCGATTTCAAGAATCAATTGCACTAATAAATGAAGTAGAGTTGCTCATTCCATTAGTGCTCTGATCTAACTTTCGATTCCTTGCTCTGTTATTATTATTATTACTATACTTTTTGTTATTGAATTAAATATATCTTCCAAAACCATTTGGCAACTCTTCATTCTCGATCAATGATTTTTTCTTTCATAAAAAAGAAATATATCTTAAATGTGAAAATTCCATAACCACTATTTTTTACAATATCATTGGAATAGTCTGTTCTAGGCTTCTTGTATTTGAACAGATTGTATAAATACACTTAGGGAAGGAACATCACGAACGCTTCAATTACATATTTTAATGTTTCATCTCCAGCAACTCCACTATCTCCATTTTCACTCAGATATGTCTAAGAAATAGTTAAGGACAAAAGAGAGTCAATAAAAATAAATCAAAATTATCATTAATACAGGAGGAAGAAGGCTACAATTAGTGGAACTATCTTAAACCATTTGTATTTCATAATAAATGAGAACACAAAGACTGAGAAACTGGGACATAACATACACCACTATCAGGCTCCTAAAATATCCCACACAATCAAGATCAAACTACAATTACAATACTCTAATCAATCAAAATTTACAAGAGATCTTCAAGCTTATCTTCTTGATCGATGAAATTCTTGATTCCTTGCTCTTATTCGATTGTGAAAAGCGATATGAAATTCCTCTTTGAAATGGCAAACTTTTTATAGTAAAGGAATCCTACAGATACAAAGGTGAATGCTATCATTGAACCTACAATACGAATCCATATTCCTATCAAATCTGCGCATGTTCTTTGATAATCTTCGAAGTAACTGGCTATCATCAATGCCACTTGGACAAATACAACAGCTCCATAAACTGCTGCAAGTCTTCAATAAAGAGAGAGAGAATCAAACAAAAGCAAACCTAACAGAAAATAGGAAAGGATGTTACTTAATTTATAAGTTTGGTGTGAGTGAATCAGTCATCTTGTAATACTTGCGAATGAAATAAAAAAATATGCTGCAAAAGAGAATCTGCCTTGCAAATAAATCTGAAGTCTTGAGAGCATGTGAAGGAATAGCGATAATTTGGAAGATTTGCACTTTCAAAATCAAACATAGTCAGATTAGTTAGTTTTGAAATATGAAATCGCAGCTATTGATCTTTAAAAATATGTTCTCAACCCTTTTATCCTCAAAATAAGTCTATTTTTGGTATTTTGTTAATTTACCAAGCGAGAGAATAAGAATTGAGTAGAGAATAAAGCATTTCTTGGTAAGGAGACGATGATTATTTTGCTTTCGAATCCAAAATTGCTTTAGGCAGAGTGTTATCATTACAATGAAGAAAACCAGCTAAAAATTAAGACTTTAAGAAATAGTGTCAATGAGAAAAGATCATATCAAGCTGAGATTGAATACCTGATGCAAGTAACAACGCTTGAAGATTAGTCATCTGACTCGCTGCTGCAAGTTGAGCAAGCATCGAATAAAGTTCGCATCTTCAAAATTTGAGCAACTGAAATAATGTTCTCAGAATGTAAATATTCTGTTTTTTCTTTATTTTGTAAAGTTGTTTACGAGAAATTAGATCAAAAAAGATAAAAGAAATATTACAATTATTTTCTCCCACACCAACATTTACTTTTGATTAAATCTTCTCCAATATGTTGTTTGATTATTACTCTGATTTTCTAACTTTTTACTTTAATTGTAGCCATACTAACATTTTATTAACCTTTCATAATTCTTTCCCTCCTGAATTTATTAGATCTGGGTAAGTATTCATTGAATCCTCTATTGTGTAATACATAATTGACGAGTTAAAATTACCCTTAAATCTAAATTAATTTACTAAACAGAAAGTGCTCCTTAACAAAATAGAGTGTGGCTAATAATAATAGAGCATTTAACATTTCACAACAATTCTTTCTTTTTAAACTTCGATTTCAGTCCATACTTCGAAATGATTGAATTAGTGAGTTCCTTCATTTCATCTTCCACAGAGAACGGCATCTAATTAGATAAATTTGATTTATTTTTCAACTATTCTTGCCTCTAAAATGGACTTCTAGGCTCACAAGATTAAGAAAATTGGCTTTTTGTTACTTTGAATTTCTAAAGACTGGTTTTAGTTTAATCTTCTTTATTTATTGAATTATCTTCTAATCCTTCCATTGATGTCCCTTTGATAATTTAGTTATTTGTCCTAAATAACTCTATCGGCTATTTTGAAGAAGAAGAGAAAAATTGAGTTTTACTAGGTTGGTAGGTAGCTAAGGGCATCAAACAAGATAGAGAATTAGATTTCTAATTTTTCAAAGACTTTGAAAATGGAGAAGAAACATTTGTATCTTCAATCCCTTTTAGAGAAAGCTAAGGATTCTGAACAGGAGAAATTCTTAATCTCTTTTAAAGTAATTAGTTTTAAGTTTAATCGTCAAGCATTGGAATCTGCCTTTAGTTGTTCCTTCTCTGAATGTTCAGCATATTGGTGGAAAACTGCGAAGCTCTGTGATTTAGAATCTAGTCTCTTCCTCCTGTTTAAAGCATTTGGACGTCAGATGAATTAGAGTTATTTTTTAAGAGAAGATGCGCATTTAAATTAAACGATGAAGAGTTGTTGAGTTGGCTTGTCTCGAGACTATGCTATTGCTTATGATTTTCGTAAAGTTAAGGCAGTTTTTATTTTTTCTAAGACAATCCTTAGGCCGGGATGAATTCTTTCAGAAAGTCATGCACTTTTGAATCAGACTATTAGCCGTTATGCTACGTGTGCACTAGCGAGTCTCTTCTCGATGCAGAGTCTGCATGTTTGCGCCAGTTATATAAATAATTTGTTTCTATTTTATCGGGCATAATATCTTTGTTATTTTGTAGAAATGCTTTAGAATTTTAATCTAGCATTTACTCTGCAATTCTTTCTTACATTTTCTCAATGCTGCCCTCCTTTCCATACTTATCCTTCAGTTTGACATAGAAAAGTCGCTTTAAGTTAATCTACAACTGATTAGCATAACTATCCAAGAAAGGAATATCATTTGATTTGATCTTTTTCTTGTCAAAGTTATTTGCCAGCGCATGTGCTTTCATTTCTAAGTATTCTTCAACTGAATTTTTAAAGTGAATTTTCTTAGGTTTTTACTCTGCTTTTAGGCACTGATCTTCGAACTGTTGGTTAGTATCACTCGGTTAATAATGGGAAGTAGACTCAGTTTAAAAGTTATTGCTGTTTTAAGGACTACCTTTTGATGGCACAAGGCTCCTGCTTGTCCTATGTAATGCTTTTGGAGTGCTTGATTGTTATGTAAATGTATAATCAGAGTAGTTTATTATTGATTTTCTCTTTCCTGTTTCTCCATCTAAATTGACAATCGGACAAGCTAATTACGAGCTAGCTGCTTGAAAGAAATCATCTTTCTTGGAAGTGAATTACTTTTCTGGGATGATTTATATGGGTGACTAATCATTAAGGACTAACTCTTCTTTAAAGACAGTCAGAGAAGGATTATTTTCTAAGTTATTTTCATATTTAATATTAATTTTGGCAAGCTAGGGCTAGGCACTTTCGATGCTTTTCTCAGAGTCCAATTTGGCTTTTGAAGAAAATGGTGAATTTTTAGGAGTGAATAGGAAAACATTTGATCCAATTTTGTTAATTTATATCTCATACGACTACTTTTTCTGCTACAAATTATCTTAAATCAATACAGATGAATTAATTGGGCTAGTTAATTGTGAAACTGATGGTCTGACAACGCGATTAATATGATTTCGAATGATCTGCTCTTTCTATTCTTCATTAATATTATTGTATTCTTTCTCTTTTTGGATGTGTTCTTAATCTAGATTATCCTTGTTTTTTTGTTTCTTCAACTGAATATTGAGATCAAGAACTCTCATTTAGATATTCTTTAATCTATCATCATATTTCATTGGATCATGCTTTTCGTTCATTCTTCGCTAATAGTTTTACACTTCCATAATTGATTTCAACTTGAATGGGTTCTGAGCTTTCAAATCTCCCACAGAAAATAATTCTTTATTTTTTAAAACTTCCTTTTTTAGGTTTTAACTGTTGATGATGGCCTTAACTAACAACTTATCGGTGATTTTACTTTTCGTGCTTCTGTACTAATCCGATTAGTCTCCATTTACTCTTTCTGAGATTTAAGCAAACTCTGTTTAATTTAGGGTAAGACTTTCACTTGAAGTTCTCCTTATCAAACCTTTAGATTAACTTTTAGATCTGCCATACATCACGTTGTTACTTTTTGTTTTGTTAGTTTGAGCGGGCATATCGAGATATTTTAGACTCTTTTGACACTCATTTAGTTTATCCGTTAAACTTCCTTGGGATTATTATAATCTGCTCTTGTTTTTATCAACTCTCTCTGTCGTTTTATTCAACTGACTAAGCAATAGTTCTTCAACAGAAACTTCTCCTTTATCTTCTAATCCCTCATCAGATAAGACTAGTCTCTCTGTAAGATTTGGTTCAGGTACTGCTGTTCTTTATAAAGGTTAAGATTTTGATCTATGATCATTTTGAAATTTTTATTCAGCTTTTTTTGCAACAGCAAAAGTGGATAACTGAGATCGAAGCTCTTTTTTCTCTGTCCTTTCTTCTTAGTGGATTGGCTATTTTTTGTTTAAACTTCCTGAGCTAGTAGACTTTCTCATATCCTCATGCTCCTATTTTGTATTTTAATCTATAAGTTTTTATGAATTCTCAGTGTTGTTTTTGCTATCTAATGTGATACTACGACTAGACCCTTCTTCTTCATTTTTGGTTTATCCATAAACTGATTTCACAGGAGTACCTCCTTCACCATAACTTGCCAAAATTTTCTAAAAACTCTCTGAATGTGACCTATTCAGAGACTTCTCAGGACTATCGACTTAGCCATCTGATAAAATGTTTCGAGAACTATTTCGAACTGTTTAAGGAGATGTAAGCTCATTATCTCTCTGCTAGAACATCAGATTTGAACTAAAATCTTTGCTAGAAATTGAAAAGGTATGCTGCAAGTTAATCTTATGTAAAAAGTTCTT
>Ga0302271_10003206_pt1 | contig 14010 bp, 11 predicted proteins | sample III_Bog_N1_1_FD_198767 | JGI IMG/M metagenome (GOLD analysis project Ga0302271, IMG submission 198767) | Peat permafrost microbial communities from Stordalen Mire near Abisko, Sweden - III_Bog_N1_1 | ecosystem: Environmental > Terrestrial > Soil > Wetlands > Peat | place: Sweden: Abisko... | reverse complement strand
TTTGGGCAGCCGGTACAAAAAGAAGTAAAACCCTTCAAAGATAAGCCAGACACAACAAAACCTGTTTAAAAAAGACAAGAGCGAATCGTACGCCTTATAGGCTTCAATCCGTGCAAATGCCCTTTCTGCAAAACAGGCAATATGCAAACGGTTGAAGATATCCCCAAAATAAGATCACCAACCAATGTGCTTTATCCCAACTATTCACAAATAAATTGCTGATAACCATCTTTTTTAACCCGCTCTTAAAGGCGGGTTAGGATTCGTGTGCATAAACTCAGCAAAATCAAGTTAAATTGAACGTTTTCAGTTAATTTGTAAACCAATAATTCAATTTAGTTATAGGATTATTCCTCTGTTCTGACCTAAAACTACTTCCTTCCCTCAATAAACTCTATTCAGATTCTCCCGACAACACAACGATATCTACATAGAACATAAAACTCTTTTATTTCTCCCCTTTTCTAAATCGCAGTTGGGATGTAGTGCAACCTAGGCTTCCTTGCTGGGTCGTACCGACCGCACGAAGCCCTATGTATTTGCAGTTGTAATTTTGTTTCAAATTGTTCTCACTATAGGATCAATAATATTTTCTGGAATATTAATCCCAAATTCCAAATTACATAAAGTTCTTATTCTCCTAATTCTTTGAAGATAAATGTCGTTATTCGTTCTTTGAGTACTTGTTGCATATTCTCTGTTTGCTAAAAAAGACACAATTCCTGTATGTGATAAGTTTGAGGCTAAATTAGTATCCAAGGTTTGTACAATTATTCTCAATAATTTTAATAAATCTATTGTTTCTTCTTCCTGAAACGTGAGAACATTCATACTCGTAAAATCAAGCTGAGTTCTTGAATTTGTCCAGAAGGTGTTTAAAGAGTGACCAGAGTTTATGATAAGTGTTTCTAATGTGTTATCTACAGTTTCACTCAAATGAGTAAAATGATTTCTTCTTAGTCTAATATATTTTAATGTGTTAATAATTTCAAATGAAATTGGTGTGCAGTTTGAAGATAAAAGTGTCAAGTTGTACTTTTCTTCAAGATGATCATCCCTTCTCGGTTGAAAAGTTGTTGGATTTAATTGGTGCAATAAATCAAGGCTGTCCCTTAAAAAATAGCTTACTACTTCATAGCTAGTAGATATATATGATCCAAAAGTAAGAGTCTGATTTAAGTTTTGAAAATTAGGCAAGTCTTCAATAGTTACATTTATTCGTGGTGCCATTGCATTTTGTGCAAAAACATCAGGTGTATATAATTTACCAACATTGGCTCCAAATTCGGCCAGCCTTTTATTGAGTTCATTTCTGTTAAATTGAAAAAAACAAAGTTGATCATTTAGTGAAGCTAATCTATCAATATATTTTCCTAGTAAAATTGTTTTCATATATATATATTGTCGTTTTTATTTTTTTTTATTATAGCTGTTAACGAGAGTCTGCGCAAAAACGTCATTTATTATTTATATATTCGGATACCTGTCTGAGAAAAAATTCATCTATACGATTCTCAGCCATTCTGTTTTAGTTTTTGCGCAGTCTGACGACCGATACTATGCGCACCTGTGGTTTGCGGGAGCTAACACTTTTGCAAAGCGAAAAAGTTTAAGCTGGAGCAAAGACTGCTAAGTGCATGTCAGGCGGCAGGTTAACATAGTGTGTTATGCACTTGCATTTCTTTTTTTTGTCAGAATGTTGTCAAATAAAATTTAATTTAGGTTCAATTATTTTGTAAATTTCATTTGTTCTTGAATCTCTAAATTCCATATATGATTGCAAATCCATCCTCAAGTTATTTGGGTTTTGTGAGAATGAATCTATTATTATATGTTTCTTAATATCTACGTGGCTCGCTTTTAATCTCGAAAAATATGAATCAGCCGCTTCTGCTCGTTTTCTTAAATTGTCAGTTGCTCCAACAAAACGATAATTACCGATATGATTAATATCTGTTTTTGAAAGATTAAAAGGTGGTTTGTACAATTTACTCTTAGGATAAATATGGTCAATTTGGGGTGAATTGTTTTTTAAAGCAACATTAAATGCGCTTGTGTTATTCATTTCAACATATAAGAAATGTAAAATAAAATATCGCAAGCTATGCTCTAAAAGAACATCCCGATTAAATGTGATTCTATATTTCCTACTAGTTGCAAAATAGTCTAACATACCTTGTAATGGGAAATCTAGATTTGCACAACCTTTCAAAAAATTGTTATGTAAATAATCAAGCACACCATCTGTTTGAGAACTAAACCAATTGAATAATTGAGCTTTGTAATAAAAAGATTTTAATCTCAATAAATTAGGTTGTGAGGGTGATATGTTATGATAGAAGTATTCGAAAATAGGCACTAAGCTATTGTAACTTCGGATTATTTTCGGATTGTCAATTTTTAAATCAGTAACAATAAAATCTCTCAATGCTTGGAACGCTGGATTATATTTAGTATCCCATTCCGCATCAATTCTTGTTACAAGATCCTTACCGTCTTGTCCAGAAAATTTCTTAGGATTAACAGTAGCTCCTTTGTTGTTTATCAACAAAATACACTTAAGAATAACTTCAATCTCGAAATTTAAACTTCCATTACTTAATTGTTCGGCAATATTTTCAAGATTTTCTTCAATATTTGCAGATAATTCCTTCATTGCTGCAAACATTAAATCGGAGCCATCTAACTTAGTTCCACCTGAATTAACTCTAACGAATATTTCCAACACTGTATTATAAGGATAATCATTAGCAACACCATCAAGTTCTTCAATCCAAAAATAGTTTTCTTCCGCTAGAATAGCTCTCATTCTACTGATATTTTTTCTGACTATCTTTTCTCTTAATCTTTTCTGAGAATCATCTTCATTAAGGATTATATCTAATTCGTCATTTATAGAATCACTTATATCTTCGGCTGATTTTCTCTCATATTTATAAATCAAGTCTTTTAGTCTGAAAAGAGGAAGGTTGGGAGTTGTGTTCTCTTTTAAGAATTTTACATTATATATTTGATTTGTTTGTTCGTCAATCTTATCACTTGTAATGTCGATATAGGCTTCTAAAATATCAGTACTATTAGTATCTTTTATTTTACCATTATATAAGCAAAACAAAGTCTGAATACGTTGTTGACCATCTAAGACAAACACTTTTTCAATTCCAAACTCAGATTTATTCGGTTCATAAAGTGTATGAAGATCAATATCTGGATTGATAATATCCATAAACTTTCTTGCTTTAATTTCTTCTCTTGTTTTCCAGAATAGCATTGTCTGAATTGGATAACCTCGCATCAAACTATCGAAAAGTCTACTCATTTGTTCTTTGTCCCATACAAAAGGTCTTTGAATGTGTGGAAGGTAAATTTCGCTATTTAGAGAATTGATAATACCGAAAAGTGATCGTGGTTTGTATGCCATAATTGTTATTTTTAAATAGTTGAACCTTATTGTTTGTACGAAATTTATTTTTTTTAATGCTTGTGCCTAACGACCGAGAGCGTGTATTAGCGGTTGGTTTTATTTTTATCTTCGTCTATGTCTGTTATGATCGTTCCGTCTCTGAAAATTATATCTATTGATTCTGAATTTGTTGTGAACAACTCGAATTCTGTAATTGTGTCAGAAACCAATGTTTTTACAACCTTGTCAGCAATGCCTATTTTGACTTTTCTGTCTCCCATGTAATGCGGCAATAGAATATGATACAATATTGGAGATTCAATGCGTACAAGAGTATCTATAATTCTTTCAAAAAGGTTTACTGTCCAAAATAATTCTCCGTTAATCAATTTTTCTGTATAAAGTTTAGTATCAAAGGTGATTGACTTTCCATTTGTGAGATTTTCCGCATTTGAGAAGTCTCCAATTAAGTAAAACCAACTTGCGTAATGTGCACGATATATGAAATCGTTAACTGTATTTTGATTGCTTAATTCGGCTGGGTCTACAAAATGAAGTTTTGTATTTGTAGTCTCAGATTCGGTAGAAAAGACCGAGCAAAAACAGATATTCTTGATTACTTTATATTGACTTTGGGTTTGTATAATCTGTTGCCCAATCTTACACTGATTTAGACCTATTTTAAGTTTGGATTTTAAAGACGATTGACTTTTTAGTTCTTTTCCTTTTGCTTCAACAAGACATATATTTGTTGTCTTTTTTAGGTCTTGAGCTACAAAATCAGGTGTCGAGGAGTTTCTAAGTATGTTGATACCGTTTTTCTCACAAAAGAAAGCAAAGTCAGTGATATAAGGATAACTTGAATTTTCAACAAAATATAGCCACATTATAGCTTGTCCAAGTTCTCCTATTTTATTTGTTCTTGAAAAGTCTCTTAGTCTTTTAAGTCTGTTCGACTTTAAACGTAAGTTAGAACTATGCAAATCAATAATAAGCGGTAAACTAAAAAATGATTGAATGGTGTCATAGTATAGCTCAATGCTATCTAAGTGTTTTGTACATATTGTTCTAGCTAAAGCAAGAGCAAGACTCCAACCTTTTATGTTAAGGTTGGAGTGACTATTTATTTTAATCAGACTCGCTTGTTTTGTTGTTACAGTTGTTCTCTGATATTCTAATACTTCAACATTTTTTTGTCCGTAATACATCATGTCTTATTTTTTTTTAAATTACCGCTAACGACCGTGACTATGCGCACCTGCGATTTGCGGGAGCATTCACTTTCGCAAAACGAAAAAGTGATTGCGGGAGCAAATACCGCTAAGTGTATGTAATCATGTAGTTTATAGTGTATTAGCGGTTAGTGTATTTCTTTCTTTTGTTTCACTATAGTCAGCTTAAATAATGTCATTTTACTGAAATTGGCTTTATGAGTTTTTTATCAATATAAATTAGTTTGAACTCTAAGCCTTCGGTAGCTTTTATAAATGATTCCTCCGAATTTTCAAAAGAAGCGAATAAAATTGTTTGAGCACTCTTATAACTTGACAATTCTATTAAAAAACTTCTAAAGTGATTTAATGATATATCCTGTTGTTTAGGTTCATCAAACATTAGTAATTTGGGATGATTACCACCAAATTTTACTGAAGTCAAATACAAACTACAAGTATATGCCCAGATACATCTTATGAAGTCACTAGCCGATGAATCAAACCTTAAATCATAAGTTTTTAAATCATCTCCAAATTGTTTTTTTGCAACCGGCAAATAATTATCCATAGAAATACCAATATCGTCGTTTGATTTACTTTTATAATCAAATACAGACAATAATCTTTTAAATTCAAAAAGTAAAAACCCTAATTTATCTCTGTCTTTATGTGAAAAATAATCAATAGGAAGATTTTCGGCTCTTAGTAAAAGATTTTCATGTTCCTTTGATAAACATTCAGCTTCTGAAAGTAGATCATTAAAATCTTCTAGATACCTGTTGTAAAACTCAATACGTTTTTTGATATTAAGTTTTTTCTCAATTTCCAATTCAGAAGGCAATCTATCATCCGCTACTAACTCTTTCTTTATGTCTCTTAATTGTTGACGTTTGTTTGAAAGATTCATTCTAATACGATTAAGCCTTTCTTCTTTTTCGGAAATTCCATGTCCTAATCCTTCTAAATAAACCTTTATCATTTTTATTTGAGCTTCAATAAAAATGATATTGTCTTCAATTAGCATTGGATTTTGTTCAATATCAATTGGAAGTAAAGAATCTTTTAATGGTTGTTCGCAAGTTGGACAAATGTCATGAGCAATTTTACAATCTATTTCGGCTCCTAATTTCTTTACTTTCTGAGCTCCCTTGTTTTTTCGTAAATCTTCAATTAATGATTCAAGTTGGATTTTATATCTAATTAGTTTGTCTTTTTCAAAGCCAAGCTCTTCACTTAGAAGTTCAAAATTTAATGTTGAAGTATTTATACTTTCGTTTAAAGATTCTAGTCTAGCTTCATTTTGTTGAATTTTCTCAAAAACTCTAGGTGTAATTTTATTTTCTATTTCAAATAGTTTTTCGCTTTGAAGTTCTATGAAATCAGAAATTGTAAATTCTTTTCCATCTTGAGTTAAAAGTATAGAAATCATACTTGAGTCGTTGATAATGGTTGGATTAGAATCTAATCCAATTAACTTTCCGCCTCCTTTTTCAGCAAAGCGGTTGAATTGTTTGTAAAGCTTTGACCAATTTTCATCAAGGATTCTTTTAGATATGAGTAGGTTTTGTTTTATCTGCTTATTTTCATACACATCTAGTTTTAGTAAAAACTCAATTACTCTTGCTTCTTTATTAGTTAAGCCATAAAAAGGCATTGTAGCAAGAAAGTCAGACCAACCAGATTTCTGTTCAATGATGAATGTCGGAGCTATTTGCTGTGGGTATACTTTTTTCTTTTCTCCCAATTTATTGTAGACATTAGGTAAATCCCAGTCTAAAAACTTCTCCAGAAATAAATGATAACCATAAGTATTATCAGAAGCACCTCCTTTGTCATGAATGTACATTGGTTGAGATTCAATTGATTTATTATGTTCTATTAAAACTGATCCTCGATATACATCTATTAATTTAGATGATCTATTCGAACTTAAAACGCTTCGTTTTACAGTAACAATTTCGTTCTTTGAATTTTCGAATTCTAATAAAACAAATGATTGAATAACATTGTGAGAAACACCTTTAGGATATTCAACAATGTCTTTCATCACAGATTGCATTGTTTTCTCATTAGTTCCTCCTATCAGTTCTTCAAAACTTAAACAATAGAGAATTGACTGAAACAGACTACTTTTTCCAGAAGTATTATCACCTCTAACAATATTGAATCCATCAGCAAATTCAAAATATGCACCGAAAAGACCAGTGTTTGTATTTACTTCAATTTTAATAGCTCTAATTTTAATCATTAAATAATTTCCATTTATTAGATAGTATTTGAAGTCTATCCTCAGTTATTGATTTTTTTCCAATTGTTTTTAAAAGTACAATTTCGTCTTTTAGAATTTCTATATCTTCTTCAATTTTACTTGTGAAAATTAGACCTTTCTCTTCCAAAATATACTTGCCTTTTAAATACGAACAGTATTTTTCTGCAACAGCAATATGTAAAGCTCTATTTAGGGTTGGTTCTATTCCCCAAACAGATAAATCTGTCTCATAATTGGATTTAATAAATTGCAGTAAAGTTTTTCTGTTTTCAATACTTTTAAACGTCCAAGAAAGAAGATGTAGTTTTAAAAGGCTTGATTTATTACCAACACACGTATATTTAAGAATTAAACAAATTTGTGCTATCTTGTACAAAGGTCTATATTCTGCTGGTATAGAGATCGGTCTTTTAGTAAATGAAATATTTTTGAAATTTAGTTCATTCATTTTATTCAAATTTTATTGGGCAACGTAAAATCCAATCTGCCATAACTTGATTACAAAGACTTTGAATCATTGTTTCATCTAAAAAAGTGAAAGCTTCTTTGATCTTTTTTTCTAGCAGCTCCGCAAATCCTTTATACCGCAAGTTGTTGTCTTTGGTTGGAAACATACACTCTTCTATTACTCGCTCTTCAACTTGACTTACAATTTTTATAAATTTTTCGTAGTCATCAGGATAGTCTATCTGCCATTTATTTAATATGCTATTCCCATCTAAAAAATGGATAATACTTTTTTCAGTTAGATCATCTACTTTTTTATCAATATTCGATGTGATAGATATGTTAAATCTCATTTTATGTTTTAATTGAGCATTCTCAACTAATGAAATCTTTGAATCTTTCCATTTAAGTTTCTCTTCTTCTGAAATTTCAACTGTTGAATTAATGTCAATTTTCATATCTGACATTTTTAAAAACGTATGAATCTCCGGTTTTAATGCATTGATGTCTATTGGAATAACTTCAAATTTCTCACAGTCTACTATTGACAAATTCAATGCTCTGATTTCGTTTCTTTTTTTTGTACAATGATCAACTATGTCATTTTTACTATACATTGGAGATACAAAATACCATTTTTCAATTAATGTCCCGCCAAGTTTCTTAGCTAGTTGTTTTTCGTATGTTTTTAGTTTTTTTAGGTCAGTTGTTATTTTATCTCTTTGTTTCTCATACAAAACATCTTGTGTATAATGTTCGTCTGGACAATAGCACTGAAAAGCTTTTCCAGTTCTAGTAAATCCTTCAATTCCATAATCGCCTGGACTTGCTAGAATTTCGAAATATGATTCGTTCTCATATTTATTTTTGAAACACATTTGACAAATAGATTCCCATTTATCACCATCAAAATTTCCATATTCTGTTTTAATCATATCTAAATTGTAATTTTAAGTCATTTTTTCGTGTTTTCATTTTGCAATTTCGAGTATAGAGCCAATGTCGTCTTATTTTTTTTTTGCATTACTGCTAACACATAAATATACCCATCTGGGTATATTTTACTTATATCTATTGTAATTTACTGGGTATATTCCCTTATTAGGCAGGATATGCGAAATAGAGTTGCGCTTAGTTCTACTATCTAAGTACTTGTTTTGCCTGACTCGTTTTTTAACACTCCAAAAGTACAAACTTTAATTAACTCATACGACAATAATTATGTTTATTTTGAAATTTAGATTAAAAATGATTATTTATCTTAGATTTTAGTACATTTAGAAGCTATCGGGATATATAGTTCTGTTTTTTTGTGGATGGATGTTTCGTACAGGCATATAACTGTTGCTACAATCTGCAAAGATAGGATGTGCCGGTACAAGGGTGATATAAATAGGGCATTTTCAACGCTGCAGAGTATAATTTTATAACGCCCTTGTACTTTTTTAAGTCTATATAGTGGCTGCACGAAATGAAATAGTGGCTGGAAGAACCGTCAGGGTGTCTGGAAGAAATGAAAAACCACTACCAAGTACTGTTGAATAACTGTCAATGTACATATTCGTAGCATTATACGCTGACAGCCTGCTATGATAGGCTTTGAATATACAGAATACTAATAACGTCAATCAACACAATTATATTGAATTCAACAATCAAACAATTAAGTAATAGACATCAATCAATTTTCCGCAAACAAATGCGAATTTGTAATATTGTATGCTGCTCTTGTCAAAACAGGTGACTCGTAATTATTTATATTCAACTTCAAGAGTCTTTTTTGCAGAAATTTGCATGATTTGCGTTATTTACTAATTATTGATACAGAATAAACAGATATAAAATCTCATTCAACTAAGTGTTCGAAAGACTTCGGCGTGAGCTTAATCGAACGCTCACACCGAAGTCTTACACTGAAATCTATATGAAAATCGTTGTATTTTAATGCTTCAATACCCTCTTTTGTATTGCCACGGGATATCGGTTTCCAGATCCAATTCCTTCGCAGCATTGATGGCAAAATGTGGATTGCGTAAATACTCGCGGGCAATGACTACTACATCGGCTTTTCCCCGGGTAATAATGTCATTGGCTTGCTGTGCGTTGGTTATCATTCCCACGGTTCCGGTCAGATTGGTAGTCGGTAGTTGGTAGTCGGTAGTTGGTAGTCGGTAGTTGGTAGTCGGTAGTTGATAGTCGGTAGTTGGTAGTACCGATAAATCGGGATGTTGCAAGCTCCATCGGAAGACAAAAAAGTAAACAAATTTCAGGACAATAGAAAGTTCGGAGTGAAATTGATACAAAGTAGGCCGTATTAATAAAAGAGTGGAGAAGCCCAAAAAATTGAGTAATAAATAAGGTATTGACAAAATGGGGGTTGTGCTCGTTTGGTGTTCACTGTCAGAGTCTGAACCACGATTAAATCAGATGAATTGATTTAGTTGTGATTCAGAATATCTGTTTTTATCCTGAATAATCGGATAACTTATTGCTATTGTTCCGAGCCTGACTCAATTACAATTTCAAAGAAGGATTAGTTACAGTTTTTTTGTCCGCATGTTTCAAGTCAAAGAAATTGAAGTCTCACTTTGTTTTACATTAAGCAATTCAATACTTGATTCCCATAGTTTTTTTTGGAATTCTATATTGTAAGAATCTGTTGAAGATTTTATTTCTTTTTCTCCTTCAAAATATTTTCCCTTCGCACTTTTGTATTTGTCGTTGTAGGCAAGATTTGCCAAACGCTTTCCTGAATGATGTGCTGTGTTTACATTGGGAACAAAAAGTATGAATGCTTTAAAAACGTAATCCGATATAAATTTTAATACCGGTGGATAATTTTTTGCAAGTCCTGTACCAGGAACTAACCCCGGGTCAAAGGCATTCACTCTGATTTTTGTGTTTGCTAGTCGTCTTTGCAATTCATAGGTAGTCAAAATATTGCACAATTTGGATGTTGAATATCTTCTCTGACCTACTTTAATCTGCTTTTCATCTGTTTTTGAGGGATAAGCTAACAATTTAGCATCTTTAAATTCAGGTGCCGGCATACCTGATTTTTGATCCGGATCGTGTGTACCGCTTGCCGTAAATGTAATGCCGGCATCTTCTGCAAGATAAGGCATCAACAATAATGTAAGGTAAAATGGTGCAAGATGATTTACTCCAAAAGTTTGTTCAAAACCATCTTTTGTATATTTCGTTTTATCTACATTTTGTAAACCGGCATTGTTTATCAAGGTAGAAATTTTAGTATTTGTTTTTTCAAAATGGTTTTTAAATTCCCGAACAGATTCCAAAGATTCCAAATCCAATGGTAGACAAATTATGTTTTTGTGTCCTGTTTTATGCTTGATGGTTTCAATGGTTTGGTTTCCTGTTTTTAGATTCCTGCAAGCAAGAATGATTTGTTCATTAATTGCTAATTTGGCTATTTGAATGGCACATTCATAACCAATACCACTTGTCGCTCCTGTAATAATTATTGACTTCATTTTTTTCGTTTTTAAATTATAATGCAAAGGTCAGTGAAATAAAAATGAAATCATTTGTCATTTGGCAAAAAGCAATTTAGTTACGAATGTTTTTTCTAATTCTGCTTAAAGATGATTGAGTTATACCCAGGTAGGAAGCTAAATACGATAACGGAATCCGGTTTACCAGACCAGGGAAGTTTTTAAAAAAGTTTAGATATCGTTCTGTTGCATCTTCAGCCATCATTATACTAATTTTATTTACTTTTTCTGCTAATCCTTTGGAAGTTATTTTATTTATGATGTCATCCCAAACGATGATGGTCATAGACAATTCTTTCATCGCTTCTTTTGATAAAACTATGTATTTGCAGTCAGTAAGTGCATGTGCATACTCAGAAGACGGAATATTTTGGTTATAGCAGTTTATGTCAACTACAAAATGATTTTCGTCAATAAAGTATTTGGTGATATCATCTCCTTTATGGTTGAAATAGCAAATTCTAAAAATTCCTTCTGTCAAAAAAATCACTTCTCGTGGAATTTTACCGGCTTCTTGATAGTATTCGTCCTTCTTGATTTCCCTGATTACACATTTGCTTTTTACCAAGTCTATTTGTTGTTGGTTTAGATGCCCAAATTGTAATAAATAATTAATAAGTGTTTCCATAATTGCAAAATTAATTGATTTTATTTGGTCTGGAATTGTCATTTGGCAAAAAGTTTGTGGATTTGCAATGTTTAAGTGTTTATAAGGCAAATAGTGTACCTAAAACTGAGGATCTCGTTTTTGTTTTTCAGGTTTACTACTTATAACCGTAACCTGATGTCCTTTTTGCACCAATTATTTTGTTAGCGGCTTACTAATGTTCCCCAATGAACCTGTTATGAAAATTTTCATTTTATTTATTATTTAATTTTATGCAAAGTTATAATGAAATAAATTGAAGAGTGTAGTTTAATATGACTTTGTTGTAATCTGATTTGACTCGGGATGTTGATTTAAAATTGTCTCAGACTTTTGATACATGTACAGCCATTACCTGACCGTTCTCATATTTTATAACTGTTGTGGATTAAGGAAGCCGAACCTTTAGGTTTAGCACCGACCTTAAATATAAAACACAAAAATCACAATAGTGAAAAAACCTGTGTTAGTTGATAGTATCCCCACAGCCGAATCAAATCCTACCCTGATGAAACTACCAAACTTTTATACCCATGTTTTATTTGCCGTTTACAAAGTTTTCGTTTTCCATTCATTGATGGTCATTACTTCGGCTTGTTTAGGGAATATTTTTTCTGCTAAAACATGGTGTACTTCTTCATCTTTATCGGTGCAGCCATCAGATAAAACGGTCAGAAAATAATCTTTATCGAATGCTTCCCGGAGAGTTGACAAAACTACTCCTCCGGTGGCGACACCACCAAGTACAAGATGTGAAATGTTTTTTGCACGCAGAATCATCTCAAGGGAATTACCACTAAATGCACTAACTCGTTTTTTGTCCACAACAATATCATTATCCTTTGCGCCAAGATCCGGATGAAGTTCCATAAATAAGGACAACTGACTATCGTCCATATTATTTTTATAGGCAGAAAATATTTTATTATTCGAACTGATTTCCGGCATTCCTTTTTGAAAGCCAATCCGGACAAAAATGACCAATATATTTTTCTCCCGGGCAATATTTATGGCTTCAGAAATTTTCTTTATAATGGAGGCTCCCTGTTGTGGCAATCTGCCTAAAATACCCATTTGCATGTCCATCACCAACAATGCTGTATAATTCGTTTCCATATATTTATACCAAATTATTACTTACTCTTTTTGCTTGTTCGAAAAGTTCAGTACACTCACCATCGTGATAATCATAAATCCGATAAAGAATGGAATAAGTGAAAGCTCGTTATTGAAAGAGACTTTACTGAATTTGAAAAGTCCGAATCCGATCAATAGATTAAAAAGTGCCCAAATGATATTGGTCATGGGTGAAGACAAGCCTTTCCCTGGAGGATTGGCAAAAGGTGTAGGAAAAGATTCGCCTGTAACTCCTTTGACATAATGAGGAATAACATTCGCTAAGGACATACCGGCAAATAAACCGGCTACAAAGTGATACCATACCATAATTGAATTTTTTAGAAGATAAATTGATATGAATTAATTTTAGTTTTGCGTTTCTGTTCCCAACCTGGTTTTTGCTGATAACTTCGGAAAAAATACCGCAATAGCCAGTCCGATAATGGCCTCGCAAAAAATGGTGTTCGACACGCCTATCACTTGCGATACTTTCCCGATCAGTAAACTCCCCACCGGTAACATTCCAAAAATAGCCATTGCCATAATACTCATTACACGTCCACGAAATTCTTTGGCAGTTTGGGTTTGGATAATCATCATACTGATTGAAGTTTGACAAATCGAAGTATAACCAATTATTATAAGTAACAGAATACTTACATATAGATTGCTGATAAAGGCAAATGGAATTAAAGCCAGGCCAAGTATCAACGTATTCAACAGCAGGGATTTTTTAAAATTGGCAGAATTTCTGAATGTTGCCAAATGAAAAGCTCCTATGAATGCACCCAAACCCATGGCGGAGTTTAACCAGCCAAAAGTAGCCGCATTTCCATTGAAAATTTCTTTGGCATAAACAGGCAATAAGGTCATAAATGGCAGTACCATAAAATTGGAAAGTGCAATCATTATAATGACCATTGTAATTGTTCTTTGCGTTTTCAGGTAGTTTAGACCTTCCTTAATATTATTTTTTCTGCCCGACTTCTGAACAGCGAATATGTTAGGCGGAATTCTCATGGCTGCAATCGCTGCAATTACGGCAATAAAACTGATGGCATTGACAAGAAAACAATAGGAAGCTCCATACACGGCCAAAACATAACCTGAAAGTGCAGGTCCGATCAACCGGGCAAATGTATTAAGCGAAGAATTTAACGCTACCCCATTAGGCAAATCGTCTTTATCTTCAATAATGTCATTAATCATAGCCTGACGAACCGGCACGTCGTAAGCGTTGACAATTCCCAAAAAGACACTCAAAATAAGAATAAGGTTGATGTTTGCATGATCGGTAAAAGCAAAAACGGTAAGCATCACCGCCTGCAATGCCGATAAAAACTGCGTAAGCATAAGTACTTTATACCGATTGTACTTATCCGCAATAATACCGCCCC
>Ga0302271_10003204_pt1 | contig 14016 bp, 10 predicted proteins | sample III_Bog_N1_1_FD_198767 | JGI IMG/M metagenome (GOLD analysis project Ga0302271, IMG submission 198767) | Peat permafrost microbial communities from Stordalen Mire near Abisko, Sweden - III_Bog_N1_1 | ecosystem: Environmental > Terrestrial > Soil > Wetlands > Peat | place: Sweden: Abisko... | reverse complement strand
CTTTATTGGGGAATTGTACCCGTAGCGTTGAGAAGCAAAGTAGCTGAAAACCTTGCAAAACGTGTGATTGCTGATGGAAAACACATTGACGTTGGATTACTTGGGACAAAAACGATTTTGAATGCATTAAGCGTCAATGGTTATGCCGATCTTGCTTACGAAGTGGCTTTGCAGAAAACATTTCCTTCGTGGGGATGGTGGATCGTAAACGGCGCAACCACCTTGTATGAAAATTGGCCGATTGATTCGAAGTCAGACATCTCTTTAAATCATATCATGTTTGGAGAGATCGGGGCGTGGTTCTACAAATCACTTGGTGGAATTTATACGGATGAACAGCAACCTGGTTTTAAAAACGTCGTACTGAAACCCGATTTTGTGAAAGGGCTTAACAGCTTCGAAGCAAGCCACCAGGGGCCCTATGGAATGATTGTATCTTCATGGAAAAGAATTGGCAAAAAGATCGAATATCATGTAACAATTCCTCCAAACAGTACTGCTGAATTATCTTTGAAAGGAGATAAGATTTTAGAAGGTGGCAAGGCATTATCAGAGAATAAATCGGTTAAAATAGGATCGCAAACTGGCGGTTTATACTTGATGAGCCTGAAGTCCGGAAGTTATTCGTTCTCTGTCAGGTAGATGGGGAGAAGAGGAGAGTGGGAGAAAAGGAGACCTTGCCCTTGAAGCGGTTGCAAACCCTTCAAGCGGCGGTGTGAGAGAAAAGGCGAAGAGGATTAATGCCTGAAATGCTGTTTTTTACCCTGAAAGGGTTATATATTAATAACCCCGCGTAAGGAGGAACGACGCAACCCGGGGAAAGCGATAAAAGGACAGCAAAGGCGCATCTGCAAAGGTAAATTGAAATAAAATGCTGTATGCGCCGCATAGCGAAACTTCTGCCATTACAGTATGTTATATTAATGTTCAACCCACTTCGGGGTTGGGGAATTGTTTTGTTCTCACCCCCCAGTTCCGCAAGCTACACTGGGGGTTATTAAAATTAAACTCCTCACGGAGTTTTTAGGCAGACCCTAAATAGAGTCAAAAAGAAAACCATCTGATGTAAAAAATCAGATGGTTTTCTTTTTAATATCAATATACTTTTATCAGAGAACCTGAAGTTTCCAGGGTTCGCGATAGGTCAGTTTTGTAAATTTATTTGCTTCCTCTTCTGTGAATTTCATATTGGCGGCATCCCAATGTAACAGGTTTCCTGCACGGTAAGCAATGTTTCCCATTTCGGAGATAATAGCTGTCTTGGCACCCACTTCCACGGGCGCATTCAGTTTTTCACCTTTCCGGATTCCGTTCAGAAAGTTCTGTACATGTTCTTTTAATCCGCCAATGGCTGGTTGCAATGCAACATCTGCAATGAATTTCTTACTGTCCTTGTTGCTTACTTCTGAGTTCACCATCCAGCCGTTTCTTGAGACAATCAAGGTCCCTTTTGTTCCCGTGAACGAAACACCATGGTGCATTCCGTAAGGCCCGAGGCGTGGAATCAATCCACATTCCCAGATCATAGTATGTGTTGGATAGTTATATAAAGCTTGCTGGATATCTGGTGTTTCGATTACTCCTTTGTTCATGAAATTTCCACCACCCGGTGAAACCGATTCGGGATAACCGGCCTTCATTCCATAAATGGCAAAGTCGAGTAAGTGAACACCCCAGTCTGTCATTGCTCCACCGGCATAATCCCAGAACCATCTGAAGTCGTAATGAAAGCGGTTTTTATTGAAAGGTCTTTCGGGAGCGGGTCCCAGCCACATATTATAATCGACATAGTCGGGTGCAGTACCGTCGGGTTGAGCCGGAACTGGTTCGCCCATTCCTTTGTAGATCCATGCCCTTACCAGGTTGATGTCGCCAAGCTTTCCTGACTGTACATATTCCGATGCATCGAACCAATGTTTCGAACTGCGTTGCCACATTCCAACCTGTACCATTTGTTTGGGATACTTTGCGGCTGCTTTTACCATCATCAGGCACTCTTCGATGCTATGACCCATCGGTTTCTCAACGTAAACGTGTTTTCCGGCTTCGAGCGCCATCACCATCATTAACGCATGCCAATGGTCAGGAGTTCCTATAATAACAACATCTATCTCTTTTAATTCAAGTAATTTGCGAAAATCTGAAAAGACCTGAGGACGTTTGCTTTTCAGTTTCTCAACTTCAGTTGCCTTTTCTTCGAGGATCTTTTTATCAACATCGCACAACGCAATGCAATCGACATTCTCTTCAGCTAAAAAAGCTTTTAAGTCGGTGAATCCCATGCTTCGGCAACCGATCAGTGCCACACCGATTCTTTCCGAAGGGGTGCTGCAACTTACAGTCCAGGGAATCATTGATGCAGCCAGTGTTGTTCCGGCAACTGCCCCCGATTTTTTTACAAACGATCTGCGGTTAATCTCTTCCATGTGTTTTGTTCTGATTTAAGGTGTTTTCTGCCTTTGGCAAGTTTTCGTGTTCCTTAACGGTCAGACAAACCTATGAAAAAATCGGTAGAAGCCGAAATTTTTGATCTGTTTATTTTAAATACAGAATCACTGTTCTTTTACTTTGTCTGATAGTAATTAACTATGAAAAAATAATTTGATTTTTTTTTGAAATTTGGGTAACAAAATTGGTTAAAAACGTATACCCCTGTTAAAATGTTGTGGTGAATTAATTTAGATCCATTATAATTTAATACTCTAATTATAACCATGATTGCAATGCCTGTCAGACAAACCTATTCATCATCGAAATTTATATTCCGGTTTCCGGATTTCAATACAAGTGTCCAATATGAAAAATGCGGCGCTCTGCATCTCAATCTCCGGTCATTGAAACTAAATCTCCGGTCATTGAAACTCAATCTCCGGTCATTGAAACTCAGTCTCCGGTCTTTGAAACTCAATCTCTGGTCATTGAAACTCAGTCTCCGGTCATTGAAACTCAGTCTCCAGTCTTTGAAATTCAATCTCCGATCTTTGATTCTTAATATCAAAGCCCTGCATCCCGAACTCAAGGATTCGTTATTGGTTATCAAAATACCATTTCCCCTTTTATGAAATTGCCGGTACTATATATTTTCACGTCACAATAGTCTGACGTATGGTAGACTTAACCAAAATTAAAAAATTTAAAATTTACAAATATGAAAACATCGGTAAAAGTTGATGTTTCAGTACATAAGCCAGATGAGCTTATTACTTTGGGTGATGATATATGGAAAAAACATATCGAGTTGGGTGAAAAAAGTCCTTTGAATGGACTCAATATGGAAACATTTGTGGATAATCTGAATGTTGCTAAAGCCAAGCGGGCTGATGCAAAAAGGCTGCATGATCAGGCTGAACTTTTGAATCAGCAGGCAGGACTGAGCCTTGGTACCGACTCAACTCAGAATTCAAAGACAACTGGTACGGTTTATTCCACAATTTCAAGTGTAAGAGGTATCTTGCTTGGATTGTACAAGGGCCAGGAGAAAAAACTATCTGAATGGGGATTTGATGTCGTGATCAGCGATGTTCCGCAAAGTACGAAAGCAAAACCTAATTAAGTCGAAAACCCCTTTCGCAGATACCGGCTGCTAAAGGGGTTTTGGTTGTGTTGTCATCTTTCTAATGCTTTTCGCTGTCCTTTTGCCGCTATTTGGAAACTCAATGCAGGATTGTAACAAGACAATGCCGAGCCTTCAGATTATTGCAATCTCAACGGTTCATTTTGGTCGCTTAGATTCTTTGTCCCTTTTATGGTTTTTGGAATTAAAAGATGCATATCGAAAATCACGATTTCGTTCTTTCCCTTTTTCAACCAGGGTGCCGGACAATATAATTCTTTCTGAGGACCAATATTCCAGTATCTTCCCAGGTTTTCTTATTAATTTCGTCTGATTTTAGTTGACAAATCCGCAGTTATTCCAAACCTTAAGACACTTAATGTCTTTGCAAAACTGATGTTATAATAGTCCTGTCCGTAATAATACTGGACAAAGAAATTTAACTCATCAAGCGCTACTGGATGTATTGATAGGCGCAGTGACGTTGTTAGCCGTTTCCAGTCGCAAGCCGAGGTGTTTATCATATCACCCATGATCCACTGCGTTTTAAGCTGAGCACTGACTGAATGCAACTGTCTTTTTAAGAAATTGCTTTCACCGGGGAATTTATCGGAATAAATAATGGAATTCAACTCACTGTTTATTCTGAAATTACCATACTTGCCGGCTAATTGCTCGCATTGTTTATAGTGATATTCAAAAGATAATTTGTAGAATGAGGGGTTATAATTGCTGACATTGTGATGCCGGGTTACTGATCCGCCTATTTCAATCATATTGGTCGAAAAATCACCGCTATTTGAGTTTATTGCTGTACTATCGGGCATGTAAAAGCTGTCGCTCTGACCATTTGAATGATGTTGCCAGGACAGGAATGCGAATAAAGGTGCAGGAGCCGAAGCTCTTCCTAAATTTGACGTGTTGTAATAGAAAGTAACCTTGGGCATGTACGAAGGGGTTCGGATTGGACTTGAGCGCTCATTGTACATGCGGATTACTATCTTGGGCGAAAGGTCGATACCCCACCTGGTTCGGTTTAAATGGATCATATAATAGGGAATGATGGCTCCTTCAAAAACCAGCGGTTCGATGTTGCCCAAACCTCCCAAAGCGGTAATATAACTTTGTTCGCGATTCACCTTAATTGATTTCATAAAACTGCTTTCCTCATAGTCAACTGGTGGTTGGCTGAAAACAGAAGATGCAAAATAGAATACAACTAAAAACGTAAATATGCGTTTCAGATAATTGTTCATGTAGATATAATTTGTGTTTTTAAGGCTCACTGGAATCGAAGACCAGCGGAGCTAATAGTCGTGATGAGAATATTCATTCCGATTTGTGTTTTAGAATTTCCTATTGGTTGATGCATTTTGGATTGAAGATCTGCCTGAAGGGATAAGAACCTTGTTTATCTTTGAGCAAAGTATCTTCATTATAGGAACATCTGTTTTGACGGGAGAATGGTATCAGGGCACGGAAAAAGTCCGTACCCTGTACCTTTACCCGAACCTTCAAAAAAACTAATAATTTAAAAGAACCATGTGCTTTTCATTTTTGTCATAAAAAGCAATTTTGTCTTCGCGAGCCAACCAGCCTAACGACCTGTTTAAGTCTGACTCTTCAATCTTGCTGATTTCCAGCAATTCTGTCAATTGCATTTCACCTTTTTCTTTGAGTAACTGCCAAATCTGACCGGCATTTTCTCCGATTGTTTGTTTTGTCATTGTCGCTAACTAAAATGATTGTTATAAAAGCATACTATTAATTGATTATCAAATCTCAGAAAACAGGCTTAGTTTTTATAGGTTCCGGTAGCCTGTAAGTACCGGGCCTTTTTTATCTGGAAATTACACCATGCCTCTGTCAGACTGTCGAGTGCACTTTGGTAAGCCGTTTGTGCCTCAAGCAGATCGGACATCGTAAATACACCTGCCTTGTAATTATCGGTTGTAACTTTAAGGTTTTCCTTGGATTGTTCTACTGATTTATGCGCAATAGAGATCTGAAAATGGCATTCGTTGAGCTCATTGTTTGCCTGCTCTATCTGCAACGACAGTAATTCGGATGTTTCAGCGAGTTTATTACGTGCACTTTCGATCTTAGCCTGACTTTGCCTGATTTTATGCCTGCCTCCCCACCAGTCTGTAATGGGAATACTTACCGTTGCAAAAGCCAGTCCATTTGTGTTGGTGCTGTTCATCGCATCCAAATAAAAACCTGTAACTCCAACTGCCACCTGTGGAAGATTCTCCCCAATGGTCATCTTCTTTTGAAGTTCTTCTGCATCAATGGCCTTGTTTAGCATTTTGTATTCCGAACGGTTAGTAACAGCCGCTTGTGAAGAAGTATAAAAACTTTGTACTAATTCGGGTTCGGTTTGTGGATCTGTCAGCACTAACGTACTGTCAAACTGAATGCCGGTATGCTGGCATAAAGCCCGTAATGACAGGTTGATCCCATTATTCAATTTCAATAAATTTACTTCCAGTTCATTGCGTTTTAGCTGCACTTTCAGCAGATCGGTACGTTGAACTAAGCCTGCTTTGAAAGACACGGATACATCGCGTTGCAGGGTATCGAGCAATTTGGCATAGCTATCGAGCGTTTTTATTTTTTCTCGCAAGTTGAGCACAGTCCAATAGAGTTCTTCTGTCCTTACAAGCACCTCTGTTGTTGTGAGTATCTTCTTCTCGAGGTTTATTTCGTATACTACTTTGGCCAGTTTATTTCCATTTGCAATTTGGCCACCGGCAAATACGGGTTGTGTAACCATAATGCTCGCTGTATTTAAATAGTCGAGTATATTGATGGGTATTGAAGGTACATAGGCAAACTGGGTTGCTGTTGCAAGGTTTGCTGCATTGCCATCGTAAACCGGAAGATTCATCTGGGGAATTGTCCCCTTTATTAAATAGTCGGCTGACTTCATTGCAACAGCACTGACACTCGCTTTGGGAAAATAATTCGTATAGGCTGCTTTCTTTTGCTCAGCCGATTGGGTGATTTCAAAACCTGCCTCCTTTATTTTGCGGTTATTTCGTAACGCAAGGTTTTTACATGAATCTAAACTTAATGATTGAGCTTCGGTAGTCGTCGCAAATGCAGAAAAGAGTAGAAATAAAGCAACAATTGCTCCTTTGGCAGGCCCCGACCTTTTTACTGGCGTCTTAACTTTGTCGCTGTAAACCATCGAATAAAGTACAGGAAGTATATAGAGGGTCAGCACCATTGAAATGAGCAACCCAAAACAAATGACTGTTCCTAAGGGGCCCCAGAGTGGCGAACGGCTCAGGATCATTGGGATAACTCCGACAGATGCTGCAGCCGAAGTAAGAAAGATAGGGCGCATACGCCTTTTCCCGGCAGCAATTGCGGCTTCGTGTACCGATAATTTATTCTTTAACCGAAGTTCGCGGGCATAATCGATCAGGATAATCCCATTGCGAACCACCATTCCGCAAAGACTTGTAATACCAATAAATGCTGTTAGACTGAATGCATAACCTGCCAATTTCAATCCGATGGCAGCACCCGGAAGTCCTAAAAGCATCGTCGACATGATCAAAAATGCCAGCTTTTCTTTTTTAAACTGGAACAAAAGGATAAAGAAAATCAGTACGATACTTAACCCCAGTGCAATGGTCATTGGCACAAATGTTTCGATCTGTCCTTCAAAATCGCCCCCATAGTTGATTGAACTTCCTTCGGGCAATGCAAGCTGGTCGATCTGAGGTTTTATTTCGTTAAAAATGGTGGAAGCCATCATTCCCATTTCACTATCTGCAAAGATGGTAAGTGTCCGGGTTCCGTTACGGCGGACAATCGTCCCTTCATTCCACTCAGGAGTGAAGGTAGCAAACGACCGGAGCGGAATGGCTTTAAAGCTTGACATCGAAGCAATATATTGATCTTCGAGTAGTTTAATGCTTTTGGTGCCACTGGTTTCCTGCGATAACCGCACTTCAACAGGGTAATCGTTTTCCCAGATTGTAGTAAGTGGTATCCCATCAAGACCAATCATCAGCGAGGTGGATACAAGACCTTTCGAATAACCCATCCGGTTGGCCTTATCGCGATCGAGGTTTACCTTGATGCTTTGCTGTTGCTGATCCCAATCGGTACGGACCCAGGCAAGATGTTTTGTTTTCTTAAGAATCTCATTCACCTTCTCTTCAACCATGCGAATATCTTTAATAGAATCGGATGAAATACGAATTTCAATAGACGCTTTGTTTAATTGCATGGCCAGAATTTTCCACTTTACATGCGCATTTTCGAAATTATCGGAATACTTCTTGTCGTACTCTGATACAACTGCACGTGTCGCTTTATTAGAAACCGTATTAACCAATAGCTGACCGTAATTAGTGGCCGGCATATTAGGAGCGTACATCGTATGGAACCTCGGAGAACTGGTTCCGATAAAACTTGTTACGTTGGTAATGCGTGTATCTTTTAAAAGCACAACTTCCAGGCTATCCATGATTTTGGCCGTGCTTTCGAGTGAAGAACCTGTTGGAAGGTAAACCTCTACGGCAAACTGATTCCGTTCAAGTTCCGGAAATAATTGCTGGTCGAGACCTTTAAATAGAATGATGGCAAGCGCAATAGAAGCAACCGCCAGTGTCATTACTATTTTTGGGTGACGGAATGCTTTTTCGATCGAAATGTCGAACCAACCCTGAAGCCTGTCTAAAAATGTTTTGCCTTTACCATCTGAATTACCGCTTTTCAACCCTTTTTTGATAAAGACGAAATTGAGATAGGGAACCAATAAAATGGCAACTAAAATTGAGACAATCAAAGCAATACCTACTACAATAGGAAGTGTATTAACAAATTCACCGGCGGTGCCAGGTAAAAATATCATCAACGGGAAATAGGCAGTAATAATAGCGAGGGTTGCAGTGATAATAGGAACAAGAAGTTCTTTGGCACTTTGTATGGCGGCATGCCACGACGAAAGCCCATGATCAATTTTCTCCACGTAGTTGTCAATTACAACAATGGAGTTGTCAACGATCATCCCTAACACAATAATCAGCGCCGCCAACGAAACCGTGTTTAGTTCGACTCCCAAAAAGTACAGGACGCTGAGGGTTATCAGAACTGAAATGGGGACAGTTATTCCGGCAACTGAAGCTACCCTAAAAGGGAGCAGTACCATCGTCACCATAATCACTGCGATTATTGCAATGAGGAATTCCTCCATGAAATTGCTGACCGAATCGTCGACATATTTTGGTAACTCCGATATTTTTGCCACCTCAATCTCCTTGGAGCAATGATTTTGAAAGGTCGCAAGCGCCTTGTCGACCTCTTCGCCATATTCAACAATATTATTGCCGGGTTGCATCTCGAGCGAGAGCAATATTGTTTTTTTACCTTGCTGTTTGATATAGCTGTCCGGATCTTCGTAACGTCGCTCAATTGAGGCAATGTTTTTAAGACGCACTACATTGCCGCGTGGATCGGAATATACAATCTGATCGGCTAAATCCTTTTCCGATTCGAAGTTGGCAGGCAAATGTACTGCCAGGTTTGTTATCCCATCTTTTAACTTCCCGGCATAATTGACCATCCCATTCATCTGGTAGGAGCCTAACAGCGAAATAGATTTAATATTGTACTCGTTCAACAATTCGGGTTTCACGTTTACAAATATCTTTTCCTTTTGTAATCCGTAATGTTTTATTTTAGAGGTGGCAGGTATCTTCCGGCATTCGGCTTCGAGCTTTTTCAGTTCTTCTTCCATCTGCTTATAACTTTGGGAGTCGGACGATAAAGTAATAAGTAGGGCAGAAGTGTCGCCAAAGTCGGAATTGGCAACCAAGGCCAAAACGCCAATCGGAAGGGTTGGTTTAAGTTCACTCAACCCATGCTTCAATTTCGACCAGAACTGATCGGCATTCTTTACATTGTCGTTAAGTTCAACAAATAGGTACATCATCCCCTCCTTCGATTGGGAATAGGTTTTCGCTTTTTTTACTTCCTGGTATCCGAAGATATAGTTTTCGACAACCTTGGTGAGTTGTGCCTCAACTTCAGCAGAGGTGGCTCCCGGATATACGCCAACAATAACTCCCTGGCGAATTGTAAATTGCGGAAATTCATTTCGCGGCATCTTCTTTAATGCTACAACTCCGATGAGCATAAATACAATAGTTAGAATAACTACGATATTACGGTTCCGCATCGCGTATTCAATAAGGCCTACTTTCTTGCGATTCATCTTAAAAACTGATTAAGCTATTGTCCGACAATTTTTCTTTCCCTTCTACAACGATGGTTTGATTGGAGCTAAGGCCACTAAGTATTGCTATGCCTGAGCGCTGATAGTTACCAACCTCGACGATTTGTTTTTTAACACTTTTATTGTCGGACGATACCAAATACACGAATGAATATCCTTTATTGTCTTTCGAAACAGCGCTGTTTGGAACTACAACCAATTGTTTCTCTGTAGTGGTATTCAGAATTACATCGCACACCATTCCTGGTTTCATTTCCAGGTTCGGGTTATTTACTGTTATTTTTACTTCATAAGTTCTTGAGAACTGATCGGCTACTACACCTACATTGGTTATAGCTCCTTCGAAGCTTTTATTGTCGAGTGCGGAGATTGTGAAGTTGGCTGTTAATCCTTTTTTAATCTTCCCGATTTCATTTTCGGGAACAGAAATCTTTACAGTGACTGTTTCGATTTTCACCAGTTCGATGGGAGAAAAACTGGAAATAGATGATTGTCCTGGTTCTATGTTCCGTTTTCCGACGATTCCACTGGTGGGCGCATATAAATTGCACTTATCCAGATTATTTTTTGAAATCTGCAATTGCGATTCGGCCTGTTTCAGCTTGGTTTCCATCTCCACCCACTTGACCTCCGAAAGGCTACCTTTTTCGAACACCTGTTTCATACGGTCGTAAGCATCCTTTGCCTGTTCGTACATTGCAAGCGACGAATTATAAATATTCTGGTTGTCCGACTTGTTTACAACTGCCAGTAATTGACCCTTGTGGACTACGTCGCCTTCCTGAACCAGTACCTGTTCTACTGTTCCTGAACTCTGGAAGGTAAGCGGAATAGTTTGCGAAGCCTCAACAGTTCCACTGTAACGCAGGTTCGACAAGCCATTCACTGTTGTTACAGCCATGGTTTTAACCTTAACTGTGTCAACTTCTTTCTTGACGGGTTCCTGTTTCTGTCCGCAACTGGACATCACGATCACGATGACGAATAAAATCAGATTCTTCTGCATGTTTGTTTGTATTGAAATGGATAAGATACTGAACGATTAGTATGTGGATGATTTAATGAAAAACATACTGAACGAACAGTATGTTTTATTTTATAGGAAAAAGAGATTTATCTCTCGACTTTTTATGGTTTTAGTAATTTGTAAAACTCCGAAAACTGTTCTCTCATTCGCTCAATGGCTGTTTGAGTTGTCATATTATTGTGAACAAGGTTTCTTGCGATACCTGTGTTCAAAGTAAAAATCATTTCAGCTATTGATGAAGTATTTATATCACTTCTTATTTCTCCTCTTTCAATGGCCTGATCCAATACTTTTGTCGTTTTGTTAATTTCCGATTTTATCAGATCTTCCTTATTTGCTGCAAATCCGGGATAATGCCTGAATGCATCAATAAACAATGAAAGCAGATTTAGTGGTATGTACGAAGGAATCGTACTAATCAACTGACTAGTAATTTTCTGTGCTTTCTGTACTGAAAGATCCAGGAATTGTATCAATGTAGTTTGTTCAAGATCGAACTCCAATTCATCAATAATCAGGTATTTATCAACTACTGCCTTAAAAAGTTCTTCTTTATTGCGAAAATGATGATAAAGTGCTCCTTTGGTAAATCCAATGGCATTGCTTATTTCGCTGATTGAGACAGCTTCGTAACTACGACCTAAAAACAAGCCGTAGGCCTGATCGATAATATATTCTCTGGTGTCACTCATAGTAAAACATACTGAACGTTTAGGATGCAAATATAAACGATTTAATGTTAGATTTTAATATTTTGCGAAAATAATGAAATAGTTTTTATTACTCAGCATATGAGCATGATATCGTAATCTTGTTTAAACTTAAAGGGTTTAATGGATATAGAAACATAAACTTGTAAATTAAATATGGACTTTTGTTGAGGAGGTATAACCCTAAAAGAACAAAACACATGTTTAACAACAGCTTTTACTAATTGCAAAGCTTTGCGGCACTTATAAACCACGATTGCTATTGGTAATTTGGTATTTAATCTTGAGCTTTGAGGGGTAATTCGATATCCATAACTAAATAACGATGAGAAGACTATTTCTTGCCATTTTCTTGTTTCTAATCGCAGGGTTTTCATATGCCCAATCCAAACCTCAACCCAACAGTCTTGCCTTTCTGAAATGGGCTCCGACACCAGCAATGGGTTGGAATAGTTGGGATTGTTTTGGCCCGACTGTTACTGAAAGTGAAGTAAAAGCCAATGCCGACTATATGGCGAAATACCTTAAGAAATCTGGGTGGGAATATATTGTAGTCGATATCCGGTGGTATGTCGAGAATGATAAAGCGCACGGCTATAACGAGAAAGATGCCATTTATGTAATGGATGAATACGGACGGTTACAACCGAGTCCATTGAAATTTCCATCGTCTGCCAATGGAAAGGGATTCAAAGCGCTGGCGGATTATATACATGGCAAAGGACTTAAATTTGGTATACACATGATGCGTGGCATTCCAATGGAAGCAGTCAAAAAAAATACACCTATCCTTGGAAGCAAAGCCCGGGCCCAGGATATCTACAGCACTGAACTGCAATGCCCATGGTTGAAAGACATGTATACTGTAGTCGCAGGAAAAGAAGGCGCACAGGCTTATTACAATTCGCTTTTCAAGCTTTATGCTTCGTGGGGGCTCGATTTTATAAAAATAGATGATCTTTCGGTCCCTTATCACCAGGGTGAAATCGAGATGATCCGGAAGGCAATTGACCTGACTGGTCGCAAGATTGTTTTAAGTACATCACCGGGTGAAACACCTATAGAGAATGCCGGACATGTGCAAAATCACGCCAATATGTGGCGCATTGTAGGTGACTTCTGGGATAACTGGAAACAGCTGAAGGAACATTTTGAAGTTTGCAACCGTTGGTCTCCTTACATCGGCGACGGGCATTTTCCCGATGCGGATATGCTTCCGCTTGGCAGGATAGGTATCAGGGCCGAAAGAGGTGATAACCGGATGTGTGCACTTTCGAAAGATGAGCAGATGACGATGATGTCGCTCTTCTCCATCTTCCGGTCACCTTTAATGTTTGGAGGTAATTTGCCTGACAACGATGAGTTTACACTTTCATTACTGACCAACAAAGAGGTTCTCTACATTAATCAATACAGTCAGAACAATCGACAATTATTCAGAAACGACGACCTGATTGCCTGGATTGCCGATGATCCAAAAACAGGGGACAAATTCCTTGCTGTATTCAATGCACAGGATGCTGTCAAAATTGACGGAAACAAAGATTCGGTCAAAATACCTGTTAACCTCGGTCAGATCGGTATCACAGGGAATTGCACGATAAAGGATGTTTGGAACAACAAGCGTTTAGGAAGTTTCAGTAAGGAATTTGCTCCTGTCATCAGGCATCATGCCTCTGGCCTTTATCGCATTTCAGTAAAGAAATAATTTTTAACCCTTTAATAATTAAAACAATGAAGACAATTTTATCAGTGTGTTTATTTTTATTGATTGCAACAACTGGATTTGCTGCAGGTATTGATGGAAACTGGGTTGCGAATATGAAAGGACCCGATGGAAGTGAAATGAAAATGACTTTCGTTTTTAAGATGGATGGTGACAAGCTAACCGGAGTTGTGAAGACACCAAATGGCGATACACCAATTTCAAATACCAAAATTGAAGGAAAGGTATTTTCATTCGATGTATCATTTAACGACATGACAATCAAGCACAATTGTATTCTAAAGGAAGATGATACAATCGGTATGAAAGTTGTCGGATCTCCGATGGGTGATTCAGAGATGATATTGAAAAGGGAGAAATAGGGTTTCTATTTTAAACAGTTGTTTATTACCACGCAAGACCTGACAGGTTTCAAAACCAGTCAGGTCTTAAACTACCCAATAAACCCAAATATAATGAGATTGAAGATTTTACTTTTCGCGCTGATCACTTTATTTGTTTTTCAGGTTAATGCCCAGACAACTGAGCGTCCGAGGCCGGCAGCGTGGAATAACCTTGTTTTCGGAGGCCGCTTTATGGACAGGTTTCTGCCAATGCCTAATTTGGGACAGTTAACGCGCGATACCTGGGGAGCAGAAAATGTACTGCCCCGTTATACCGACAATGGCATCGAAAACAGAAAGTGGTCATTCTGGGGAGGAAATATAAAACTGGGAGAAGATGGTAAGTATCATCTATATGTAT
>Ga0302271_10003203_pt1 | contig 14016 bp, 11 predicted proteins | sample III_Bog_N1_1_FD_198767 | JGI IMG/M metagenome (GOLD analysis project Ga0302271, IMG submission 198767) | Peat permafrost microbial communities from Stordalen Mire near Abisko, Sweden - III_Bog_N1_1 | ecosystem: Environmental > Terrestrial > Soil > Wetlands > Peat | place: Sweden: Abisko... | reverse complement strand
TATCTGTATGGTGGAACCTTTAATCAGTTTAAAGTTACATTTAAAAACCTGGGTATTGAAGCCCGTTTTTCGGAAGATTTGAATCCTGACAATTTCGAAAAACTGATTGATGATAAAACGAAAGCGATTTATCTGGAAACAATTGGTAATCCAAGCTTTTCGATTCCCGATTTTGAAAAATTTGCAGCACTGGCAAAAAAACATGATCTGCCATTGATCGTTGACAATACATTTGGTTGTGGAGGTGCGCTTTTCCGTCCGCTCGAACATGGCGCTAACATTGTTGTGGAATCCGCCACAAAATGGATTGGAGGACACGGTTCTTCAATCGGTGGCGTAATAGTTGATGGTGGAAATTTCAATTGGGGCAACGGAAAATACCCTGCTTTTACTGAGCCATCCGAAGGATATCATGGTTTGAAATTCTGGGAAGTATTTGGATCAGACGGACCATTCGGAAATATCGCCTTTATCATCAGGGCACGTGTGGAAGGATTACGCGATTTTGGACCTGCAATCAGTCCATTTAACTCTTTCCTGTTAATTCAGGGACTCGAAACACTTTCGTTGCGTGTTGAGCGCCATGTTCAGAATACGTTGGCATTGGCAAAATGGCTTTCAAAACATCCGAAGGTTGAATCGGTGAATTATCCGGGGCTGGAAGGAAACGAGAATTATGCATTGGCAGCTAAATATTTGCCGAAAGGGGCAGGGGCTGTACTCTCGTTTAATGTGAAAGGTGGAAAAGAAAAAGCAACTCAAGTTGTTGAAAATTTGCTGATGGTGAGTCATCTGGCAAATGTAGGGGATGTAAAGACCCTTATTATCCAGCCATCTGCAACAACCCATTCACAATTGAATGAAGAAGAACAGCTCCGTGCAGGAGTAGAACCTGCCGGATTGCGTGTTTCTGTCGGGATCGAACATATCGACGATATCATTGCAGACTTCGAACAAGCTTTTGCCAAAATCTAAAAATGTAAAATTAAACGACAAATAATGAGTAATTTATTAAATTTTTCAACCAAAGGGGAAAGCCATAGTGCGACTAAATTTGTCTCAAGTTCCCGTACATTTAATTTTATTGTGGATGAACCACCAGCACTTGGTGGCACCGATCACGGAGCCAATCCGGTGGAATATTTGCTGGCTGGTTTTGCAGGTTGTTTAAATGTGGTAGCCCATTTAGTGGCAAAGGAACAAGGCATTAATCTTAAATCTCTGAAAATAAGTGTCGAGGGTGATATTAATCCTGCCCGGCTTTTGGGATTATCAAATGATGAACGTGCCGGTTTTCAAAGCATTCGGATTAATTTGATTCCGGAAACCGATGCCACGCCAGAAGCACTTTTGCATTGGCTTGAAACGGTAGAGGGTAGATGTCCAGTAAGAGATAACCTCGCCAACAAAACGCCATTAGAAATTGGCATCAAAGAATATGAGGCCGCTTAAGCGAAATAATTTTCGATTTTGTATTAAATAAAGATAATGCGCTCCAAAAAGCGCTTATCTTTATTTTCGTTAAAAAACTTTATCATGCCTTTAAATTTACCCGACGGACTTCCTGCTATTGATCTTCTAAGAGAAGAAAATATTTTTGTAATGAACGAAACCCGTGCATCTCAGCAGGATATTCGTCCGTTGAAAATCATCATTCTAAACCTGATGCCGTTGAAGATTGCTACAGAGACCGATCTTCTGCGGTTACTGTCCAACTCACCAATACAGATTGAGATTGATTTCCTTCAGATAGAGGGTCATATTTCAAAAAATACTTCTCTTGATCATTTGAATACTTTTTATCATACTTTTTCCGAGATAAAAGAGAATAAATACGACGGCATGATTATAACTGGTGCACCTGTTGAGCACCTGCCATTCGAAGAGGTCGATTACTGGGAGGATATTTGCAAGATATTTGACTGGGCCGATCACAATGTGACTTCTACCATGTTTATCTGCTGGGCAGCTCAGGCAGGGTTACATTACCATTACGGGATTCCAAAATACCCACTTGAGAAAAAAATGTTCGGCGTTTTCAATCACGATCATTCTGAATTGAAGTTGCCTATTTTCAGGGGATTTGATGATGTCTTCAGAGCTCCGCACTCGCGTCACACCGAAATACATGCCGAAGATATCCGTAAAGTTCCCGGAATTGAGTTGATTTCCCAATCGGATGAAGCAGGTGTTTATATGGTTATTGCAAATAATGGGAAGAAATTGTTTGTGACTGGTCATCCAGAATATTCACGGGGAACACTGAGTCGGGAGTATCAGCGTGATTTTGAAAAAGGTCTTCCAATCGATCTTCCGTTCAATTATTACAAAGGGGATGATGCATCCAAAGCACCGGTTTTAAGCTGGCGTTCACATGCCAATCTTCTTTTTCTCAATTGGTTGAATTACTACGTATATCAGGAAACACCTTATGATTTGCACGATATAAAGTAATCGTTAGAGGGAGTGAATGAGAGAAAGTGAGAGGGCGAGACCGAATAAAAAATAATTTTATGGTTTTTTCCCTTCGAAAAACTTCTCTTCATTAAGTTTTCGTTTCCTGTCAAGGGCATACTCGGTTAATTTCCGGTAATAGGCATTATCTTCTTTGGTTGTCTTTAAGTAGGCATTGTAATATTTGATGGCAGGCGTTTTATCTTTTTGCAACTCTTCGTAAGTGGTTGCTATTTCGAAAAGAGCCGAGCATTGCGAGGTATCCAGTTCATATGCTTTTTGCAAGGCTTCAATCGATTTCTTAAATTCCCTGTTTAAACCGTACACATTTCCTAAATGATGGTAAATGTCTGCCAGATAATAAGGTATGGCAATTTTTGACGCGAAATTCAGGTGCAAAATACTCTCATGCAGCTGGTTTAATTCTTTATAGCATAGGCCAATATAGAATCCGGCGATGGGATCATCCGAATCCAGTAACAGGTATTTTTCCAATAAATATAGTCCCTCTTTTTCGCGTTTTTCGAAAAAATAGCTGATCCCAAGATTTTTCAGAACTGCGGCAATTGAATCACCTTTGACCAGGTACTTTTCGTAGGGGATTACCGCTTTGGCATATTCTCGTTTGTTGAAATGAGCATCACCAAGTTTAAGCAGCAATGTCGATTCATCGGGAAAAACTTCAAGCCCTTTTTCAAGGGTTGTAACAACCTCGTTATAATTTTCCTTCTTTTGATAGACGGATGCGAGATTCGTATAGTTTGAAAGATCCAGCGGATTTTGACAGATCACCTTTTTAAACACTGCTATAGCCAAACTGTCGTGCCCAGTTCGCGCAGCTGAAAAAGCAAACTGTTTATTAATAAATACGTTGCTGCTATCAAGCGCATAGTTCACTTTTAATATTTCAAATGGCTCACGGTAGATTCGCTGATTGAAATAGGATCGGGCAAGTTTCAATGCATTAACAGAATTTGTGGTATCAGCCATATAAAGTGCTTTAAAATAGGGCAGTGCCAGTTGATGGTTTCCAAGATTAGTATTCGCTTCACCGAGTTCGTTCAGTATATTAGTGTTTAACGAATCTAGCTGATAGGCTCGTTCTAAAGCCTTTACTGCACCCGTAAAATCAAATTTCTTTTGCAGGATAACTCCTTTTTTAAGATAAAGAATTGGTTGAGCTTCATTATTTGTAAGCTGGTTATCGATGATTTGCAATGCCTTATCATATTCATTATTCAGAATCAACTGGTCAATTACCTGCGGAAACGAAGAAAAGGGGAGGAGTGATAAAATTGATATTAGGAGGATTTTAGTCATGGCTGGGAACTATATAAATCCGGTGACCTTGGCCACCGGATTTTTAAAGAATCTTAAAAATTATTGTAAAGAAAATGCGATAGGGATCGTAAATTGTTGCTTAACTTTCGTTCCTCTCTGCTTTGCAGGTTCCCATTTTGGAGAGGAACTAATAACCCTGATTGCTTCTTTATCAAGCGATGGATCGACTCCGCGTACTACTTTTACGTCAACAACATCACCTTTTGAGTTTATTGCATATTGTACATAAACTTTACCTGAAATACCCTTTTTAACCGCAATTTCCGGGTACTTTAAGTTTTTCGTAACCCACGTGCGAAATTGATCTACATTTCCACCCTGGAAAGAAGCTTGCTCTTCGACAACTATAAATACTTGTTCATCTGCTGGCACTGATTGTTGTTTCATCGCTATACTATCTGGAGCTGCCTGTTTAGTCACCGCTTCTTCCTGCTTATTGGCAACTTTATTGTCTTGTGCAGGTTTATTTTTGTTTTCACAAGCGAAAATAACAAGTAAGGCCGCGGTTACCAGAATTCCCATTGAAAGTTTTAACGCGGCTGTTTTTGAAGATTTTATTTTTGTCATCATTTTGATACGAATTTTGATTAAGGAATAATTGAAATTATTAGCTATAACAGGCTGTTGGAGAAAAGCACTGTTTAATAACAACATCCGGTAAGCAGCTGAGCTTACCTCAGGTTTTAAAACGCCGCTATCGGCAAGGAACTCGTGGTTTTCCCTGATCGACCTTTTTAAGAGCCAGAAAAACGGATTGAACCACAGAAAAATAGTTAAAAGCTCTAAAATCATCACGTCAACCGAATGCCCCTGTCTTACATGTTCCATCTCGTGTGCCAGCATCTCCTTCATCCCTGATCCATTCGCATTGTTTTTGTCAATAAATACGAAGTTGAAAAACGAAAATGGGGTAGTATCGCGATCTATTTTAATGATCCTGATCCCATTTTTTAATTCACTTTCGTTATTCATTATTAATGCGGTAATCTGTAATAATCGGTATAAGAAGACAAAGAGAAAAATTACGGTTCCCGAAATATAGATAAACCTGATCAGCCCAATTGATTGAATTATTTTTTCAATCTCACCCGAAATGGTTGAACTATAAACGAATACTGTTTGTAAGAGATTCTGATAGCCCGTTGCTGTGACCGTAACTTCGTCCAGCATAATGGAAGGCATCCCACTATATACCTGAAGATGAATAAACGGGAGTAATATGGAAAAGCAAACCGATCCCAATAAATAGATACGGTTCAGAACGAAGAAAGTCTCCTTCCGGAGAAAAAGCAAGTAAACCAATGCAAAGATTGCCAGGCTGATACCCGACTCTAACATGAAATTTACAACTGTTGTGTTCATGGCTTTACTTTTTTTCGTTTTCCAAATCCTTTTTAACCTCCTGTAATAATTCTTCAAGCTCTGATATGCTCATTTTATCCTCCTTCGCAAAGAATGAAACCATTTCCTGTAATGAGTTACTGAAATAATTCTTGATAAACCCTTTCATAAACTGCCCGGTGTATTCTTTCTTGGAAATCAGTGGATAATATTCGTGCGTATTACCATAAGCGGTATGACCGACAAATCCCTTTTTTTCCATAATCCGTATAAATGTTGAAACAGTATTATAAGCTGGTTTTGGCTCCGGAATTTTGTCAATCAGATCTTTAATATATCCTTTTTTTAGTTTCCAGAGTATTTGCATCAGTTGCTCTTCAGCTTTTGTCAATTCTTTCATCCTTAATTGTTTTTATTTTTTAAAGGTAGGATGGAACTCGTCCTGTAAATTGGGACTCGTTTCATGTTGTTTAAATTTCCTTTTGGGAAGCATATCAAAATTAAAAAAAAGAAATGTTGATTCCAAATTCTTTAACTATTATTTTCGTTGTAAAACTAATAACTTAGTTTTACAAGACAAAAAAAATGGGCTAAACCCGAAGGTCGTGTATTCCGAGGAATAGTTTCTTGGTCTTCATAACGATTAATTTAATTTGTTTCGCGCAAAACGGTTAATAACAGATCAAATATACAACTAAAACATTAGTTGTATTACTAATGTCTTAGTTAAATTTTGTTAATTTTTTTTGAAATGAAGAATTGGCTTGGATAATTGGATATTAAGTCAATTAATTTTGCTGACCACCTTCTCCGCCACCAGTACTACTGCCTCCACTTTTGACGTCATCGTTTTTAATACCTCGTTTTGCTTTTTTGATTTCCCCTTTCATTTGTCCGAAGCGATAAGAAAGGTTAAATCTTAACATCCTGTTCGAATAACTTGATACGTTGGTTTGACGAAATGTGGGATCATCGAACGAACTTTCATATTTGACATTGCTTCTAAAAGGATCTGATAACGAAACTGAAGCTGTGAGTTTCTTTTTAAACAACTCCTGCGAAACGTTTATATTTGTATACCAAAACATTGATGATTGACCCTGAAGCATGATTCTTGGTGAATAGATCCCGCCGTATCCGGAGATCGTGCCATTTTTCCATACTGTATACCGTATATTCAGTGATCCGGAATAATTAAAACCTTCATTTTTCAGGCTACGACCATCGTTGCTTTCGAGTATTGTGTAGTCAACGCCCAAATTTGTACTTATATTGAGTTTTGCATTTGGCCGGTACGAACCATAAAGGTACCCTCCGAATTTCTGATTCTTTCCTATGTTTTGATAAGTTGTCGTTCTTACTCCGGCTGAATTAATGGTTGATAACGATTCAATTGAGTTGTTCGTGAGCGCACCGTTCAGACTTAGATTGAAATTGTATTTTCCCGAGAATTTCCCGTATGACAAGTCAAAAGTATGCGAAATTTCAGCATCGAGATTTGGGTTTCCGTAATTAATGTTTAGCGGATCGGTGTCGTTGATGTATGGATTGAGATAATAAATGCTTGGTCGTGAGAGTCTTTGTGTGTAGGAGAGTTTAATGTTTTGTCCTTTGTCCAGATTCTTCGAAAGTGTAACATAAGGTATCAGATTAAACATTCTGTTTGTAAATGTGGTATCTTTTATCGACTTGAAATAGCCATCGTTAAGCGTTCCTTCCAACCGCAATCCGGTTTTAATGCTTATTTTCTTAAGTTTCAAAACATATCCTGCATAAACTCCAAAGATATGCTGATCGTAGTCGAGGTTATTATTCCTTGCTACGTCACGAATCCAATCATCTTGCGTTGCATCATATCGCAGGATCTCAGAATCACTAATATTCTGGCGTAGAATATATTTCACGCCACTTTCGACCTGGTGCACTTTCGTAATTGGATCATAATAGTCAAGCTGAAAAGTATGCTCGGTTCCGGAGGCATCATTGATTGAACGTTGGCGATAGGAATCATAATTTAATATTCCATCGATGGCATTCAACCCGTCTGTCTTCTGAGGCATTCTGTCAAGCTTGTATGAAATCGTAAAAGTTTTATCCGGTTTTTTAAAAGTACGCTGGTAATCAATATTCCCCGATATATTTCCGCGTTCATTCGATGAGTTCGACAGGTTTATGAATTTTCTTGATAAATTGTGATTTGTGTCAAAATCACTCGTTGACTGTTCTGAATTCAAATCGTAGTTACCGGTATATCCCCAGAACGAAAGACTTATCAAATTCAGTGAATCCAATTCATAACTTGCTTCACCCATTGCAAAATTTGAAGTTCCCTGATATTGGTTGTATCCCAGTGATTCAGAATACCTGTTTGTCGTACTTACAAAATTTTCACGGGTTGAACTGCTCTCATTTTTTGGTTGGCGAAAATCGCTGTATCCGTAATTGATAGAAAATCCGAATTTTTTAATTTTTGAAGTAGCATAAATACCGCCGTTGTAGCCGCCCCGGGTATCAAATCCAGCATTGACCCTTCCCATAAAACCATCAATCTGTTTTTTTGTGGTAATAATATTGATGATTCCGCCTGCTCCTTCCGCTTCGTATTTCGACGAGGGATTTGTGATCACCTCAATATCTTTTACTGTATTTGCCGGGAGACTTCGTAACACGTCCTTTGGGTTTTGCGATAGCATCGAAGAAGCTTTCCCGTTTAGCAGTATTTTAAAATTTGAGGAGCCTTTTACCTGAATATTATCTTCTCCGTCAACTGTCACCAATGGTATTTTGCGGAGCATCTCCAAAGCATTCGATGTTTTGGATTCAGGATCGGCTTCAAGGTTGTAGATAATCTTGTCTACTTCAGTTCTTACAAGTGGTTTTTGTGCAACGATGGCAACTTCTCCAACTATTTCAGATCCCGTAATGAGTTTAATCGTTCCCAAATCGATTTTAATTGTTTTTTCATCGATATTCACTTCATTTTTAGATGTCTGAAAGCCGATTGACTGAACGATTACATTATATTTACCAATTGAGTCAATTGTAAATTCAAATTTACCGTTCGCATCACTTGCCAAACGTTTGATTATTCCTTTACTGTTTTGTGCAGTGATTGTAACGTAAGGAATCGTTTTACCCGATTCTGCATCGGTGGCTATTCCCTTAATCTGAAATTTTCCTACCGGGAACGAAGCTAACAGAGTGTTGGAGAATAAAGTTAAACAAAAAAATAATAAAATCACTAATGGATTTAATTTAAGGCGCTGGTAATTGTAATTCATGATTTTTTGGAATAATTTAGTTAATTAAAGATATGACTAAGATGTTAGTTGATCCACTATGGTTGTAGTTAATAAATGTTAATTAATCAAAAAATATTTATTTATTAAATTGAGACTTTTTTATCCGAAAACAGCCAACTGAAAATATTAAAGTACCCTGGTGTTATGACCATCAATATTGATGAAAATGAGAGATATAATTGATAAAATATTAAGTGAATAATGCAGTTATCTATCTTTTAATGATTCACAAAATGATTGAGACGTTGTTTGCTTTCTCCGGATTTGATAAAGGAGAAAGTAATTTGAGTCTACGGTTTACTTTTATTCATGGATAAAAAGAAATCTGGAAATAATTCCGATATTGGGCGTTCAATATCTGCTAAATTTTTTATCAAAAAAATTGGAATATGTGGTTAAGAACAAGTTGTGATTTGACTTTCGATATTTCGGTACCTACACCGTTTATCCTCATGTTGCGACCTCGAATTGGTTCGCAACAATGGGTGGCTCGCGAGGAATATATAATTTCACCAAGTGTTCCAGTATTCGAGTTTTCGGATCTCTATGGCAACCTTTGTCAAAGATTGATTGCACCTCCTGGCATTTTTGAGATACGAACTTCAGCTGAAATAAGGACTATTGATTTTGTTGATCAGTCTCCAGGTGCTGACTTTATTGAAATCCAGAATTTGCCTTATTCTGTACTACATTACTTATTACCAAGTCGTTATTGTGAATCGGATCGTTTTGGTGATTTAGCGACAATAATTACTGCCAGTCAAAAGCCAGGCTATGACCAGGTTTCAGCCATTGAAATCTGGTTGCGGAATAATATCAGCTATATTCCCGGAAGTAGTAACTTCCCATTGTCAGCTGTAGAAGTCAATTTACGGCAATCGGGTGTATGCAGAGATCTTGCTCATCTGGGAATTGCCATGTGTCGCAGTTTAAGTATTCCTGCGCGTATGGTGGTTGGATATCTGCTCAATCTGGAACCTATGGATTTACATGCATGGTTTGAGGCTTATGTAGGTGGGGCCTGGTATACCTTTGATGCTGTGCAGACTGGTCCGAAAGGCGGTTATGTAGTAGTTGGTTATGGACGTGATGCTGCGGATGTGGCAATTTACAATCAGTTTGGTCCTGCGGCTTACCCTACGAAACAAATGATTCGGGTGGAACTTCTAAATCACGGGATATAACTAAGGCTAATTTGAAAATTCAACTCGGGAATCCTTATCTTAAATATCTCCCTTCTAGCGATAGTGAGAATTTGCAATCCCCTGCGTATTCAAAATCTTTCGTCACTTTTTGCATATGATTTGATATTGGCGTGACGCATAAACAGCCATTATTCCTGCTTGCCTCTCACTGAAAAGTATTCTATCTCGCAAACATTTTGAGTTATATTCTGTTAACATTGATGTAAATAACCTTGAATTGTGTTATTAATACATTATTTTAATGTTAATACTGTCTTTAAGGTCATATAAAGTGTATATTCGTGACAATATGAGCGTGTAAATAGATGAATGACACCAAAATGTCAACCATATAGGCAAGATATAATGTAAAAGGATATGATAGCGCAAATAAATGGAATTTTAGATTCCTACAAATTGGGAAGGTCCCATTATGATGAAGTCTTTGCAGATTCAAAGCAACCCAGGGAGCATTACAAAATGGTAGTGGACCGGTTTAACCAATTAAATCTCCTGGATTTTGAGCGAATAAACAATGAGGTTAAAACTGCCTTCCTTAACCAGGGAATCACCTTTGCCGTGTATGCTGAAGACAAAAAACCTGATGAAAGGATCTTTCCATTTGATCTTTTCCCACGGATTATCCCCAATGCGGAATGGATGCATATAGAAAAAGGTGTTATTCAGCGTAATAAAGCAATCAACTTGTTTCTATACGATATTTATCACGACAAGAGAATCCTAAAAGATAAAGTTGTGCCTGCTGACCTGATTTTTTCTTCGAAGAATTACCTTAAAGAGATGGTCGGTTTTACGCCACAAGGTGGTATATACACGCACATATCAGGTACTGATCTAATTAAGCATACCGATGGTCAGTATTATATTTTGGAAGACAATTTAAGATGCCCTTCAGGAGTAAGTTATGTATTATCCAATCGGGTGGCGTTAAAAAAGTCGTTGTTTGAGCTTTTTGACAAACTAAAGACAAAAGCCGTCTATCAATATCCGGAGCATTTGATGGAGATGCTTAAATCGGTAAAACCCCAAAATACAGATAATCCAACCATTGTCGTGGTAACCCCAGGAATGTACAACTCAGCTTATTTCGAGCATTCTTTTCTCGCCCAGAAAATGGGGGTTCAACTTGTTGAAGGACGGGATTTATTTGTGGAAAAGGACTTTGTATATATGAAAACAATATATGGCCCAATAAAAGTAGATATAATTTATCGTCGTGTGGATGATGAGTTTATAGATCCACTGTGCTTTCGGAAAGACTCTATGCTTGGAGTTCCCGGACTGATGAATGCTTATCGTGCAGGAAATGTGACACTGGCTAATGCTCCTGGAACTGGCGTTGCCGATGACAAAGCTGTTTACAACTATGTTCCGGATATCATTAAATATTACCTAAATGAAGAACCCATCCTCAATAACGTTAAAACCTATCATTGTGAGAATGAATCTGAAAGTAAATTTGTGATGGAGAATATCGATAAGTTGGTCGTAAAGCCTGTTGATGAATCCGGAGGATATGGTATCACAATTGGGAATTGCCTTACAAAGTCCGATATTGAAGAAGTAAAGGTCCGGATTAAATCTAATCCACGAAAATACATTGCCCAGCCAATCATGAGTCTTTCGGAACATGCCACATTTATTGAAGAATCGAAGGAATTTGAACCCCGTCACATTGATCTAAGAACATTTTGTCTGATGGGGAAAGACGAGGAATATGTTTTAAAGGGAGGGCTAACACGTGTTGCCCTGAAAAAAGGTAATCTAATTGTGAACTCTTCGCAAGGTGGTGGTTCCAAGGATACCTGGGTGTTGGATTTCTAATATTAATTGTTCAAAAAGAAGCAGAAATATGTTATCAAGAGTAGCAAACAATTTATATTGGATGGGGCGTTACATCGAAAGAGCCGAGCATTTTGCACGTTATAGCAAGGAAATTTATTTTTCGTCGCTTGATGCACCAATTATGAAGACTTATGACCGGAAATTTGTGCTCGAATCGATGCTTTACATGACTGGTATTTTTGATATGGATGTTCAAAATGAGAAAGATGTTCTATTTAAGATTGGATTGGATACTAAAAATCCTAATTCGATCATCAGTATCATTACAACTGCCCGCGAGAATGCCCGTGGTGCCCGTAATGCGATCTCTACCGATCTTTGGGAAGCAATCAATAAATATTATCATCTTGTTAATAATTACTCTGTTGAAAAGTATGTTTCGACCGGTCTTTACGATCTGAATCAAATCATTTTGCAACAGACTTCAATTGTGCAGGGAAAAATTTCGGGTACGCTGCTTCACGACGAAGAATGGGCCATCATTCTGGTTGGAATGCACATCGAAAGGGTAATACAGGTTATCAAAATTATAAACTCAAAGTTGCACGATATTTATAAAATAGAGCAAGCCGGGCATGTTGTGACTGATATGAGTTTTGAATGGACAACCATGTTACGATGCACCGAGTCGTTTGATATGAACCGGAAATTCTACCGGAGCATTCCAAATAAGGAGCAGGTTTTGGAGTTTATAATGCTTAATCCGCAATGTCCCAGGTCGATCGCCCACTCATTAAATGGGGTCAAGAAGTATTTGGATAAATTAAGCCGTAACGAAAGTCATGAAGCCAAGACAATTGGGTTTAAAATAGGGAAACTCTGTGCACAATATCAATACCTTTCATTCGAAGAATATAAGGATGACATCTATGGTATTTTAAATAGCACCCAAGATCAGATCATGGAGATAAGTTCAGAACTCGAAAAAAAATATCTCTCTTTCTAATGGATGAATTTGATTTGCAATATAGTATTGAAAACAGGTATGAGAATCCGGTACGAAAGGCTAATTTTCAGTTACTTGTAATTCCTGACACCAGTTCAGGTCAGAAGGTTTTGGACCTGAAATTTTCCTGCTCAGGTGATCAGGAGATGCATGTATACAAAAATATTTTTGACTTTAAAACCATTCATTGTTATATTGATAAACCCTTCTCTGAATTTTGGTTTAAATTATCTGCAAAAATTCAAAAGGACCTGATAAATCCATTCTACTTAAGCCCTTTGTCGCCAAATGATGAATATGAGAAATTAAATTCGCTGGATTTTTACATTGATAACTATCTTTTTTTATCTTCGACCCATCTTACAAAACTGCCTTTTAGCGTCGATTTTTCCTTTCCCGAATATTCGAAAGAGAAGCAGGTTTTTGAATTTTTGCTCGAATTAAACAATTTTATATTTAATTTATTGATTTATTCACCTGAAAGTACAGATGTTAATACCCTCATCGAAGAGGTATTGCAATTAAAGAAAGGTGTATGCCAGGATTATGCGCATCTTTTCATTTCTGTTTGTCGAAAAAATAAAATACCAGCCCGCTATGTTAGTGGATATCTAAATCAAGGCGCTGGCTTTATCGGAACAAGTCAGCTTCATGCATGGGTTGAAGCATTGATACCGGAGTTGGGTTGGGTCGGATTTGATTCGACCAATAATCTGCTTGCCGATCATCACTATATCAAAATTGCCCATGGCACCGATTACAATGATTGCAGTCCGATCATTGGCGTTCTTGAGGCGACGGGTGCACAAAAAAGTATTCATTCAGTAACTGTCTCTAATCAATAATTATGACATTCTGTATTGCGATTAAAAGTAAAACTGGGGTAGTTGCTTTGTCTGACACCCGTATAAGCAGTGGTTTAGGCGTATCCACTTCGAAAAAATTGAAGACCTACCAGGAGGATGGAAACTCATTCTTCATCATGTCCTCGGGTTTACGCTCCATTCGTGATAAAGTGATTCATTTATTTGAAGACGATTTACCGGATCATCCTTCTGACAAGCTATACAAAGTTGCAAATTTATTAGGAAGTATGGTAAGAAAGGTTCGCAGTGAAGATCTTGAACCACTCCAGCAAAGTAAATTCTTTTTCGATGCCCACTTTATAATTGGAGGCCAATGCTCGAAAGACAAACGTTCAAGTATTTTTTTAGTTTTTCCGGAAGGAAATTGGGTCGAGGCATCTGATGAGTCACCCTATACAGTAATTGGAAACACAGGTTTTGGAAAATCGATCTTGCGGCGACTTCTGAACGAAGAAATCAGTTTCGATCTGGCAATTAAAGTAGCATATCTTTCATTTGATGCAACCTTCAAGAATGCCAGTGATGTTGATTTCCCGCTCGACTTTGCCTTGTATAAAAATGGAACCTACGATATCCAGGAATTTCGCAGATCCGAGGATGATTTAAAATCCACCTCGAAGCTTTGGAATAAAAAGCTGATTGATGCTGCAAACGATCTTCCCGATTTCCTGCATTTTGACGATTAAACCCGATTTTTTAGTTTATATTTTCGTAAA
>Ga0302271_10003202_pt1 | contig 14018 bp, 6 predicted proteins | sample III_Bog_N1_1_FD_198767 | JGI IMG/M metagenome (GOLD analysis project Ga0302271, IMG submission 198767) | Peat permafrost microbial communities from Stordalen Mire near Abisko, Sweden - III_Bog_N1_1 | ecosystem: Environmental > Terrestrial > Soil > Wetlands > Peat | place: Sweden: Abisko... | reverse complement strand
CCCAACCCCAACCCCAACCCCAACCCCAACCCCAACCCCAACCCCAACCCCAACCGCAGCAATTAAACATAACGACAATACCTTAAGAATTTAAAAGAAATTATTCTATTAGGAATTATCATATTATTTTTCTTTTTTAGCACACAAAATCAATCGATCTACAAAACACAATAAAAACCTATTATTTCTATTTGCTTTCTCATAAAACACTTCTTTACATCCAATTATCATTCCCTAAGAGAATCAGAATGGTTTTCATAAAAAAATAAAGGCAAAAATAAAGTGTATTGCAAAAGAAAAATTAATTAATGTAAATGAATGTAAAGATATTAAGTGAATAGCATTGAAATTCTTCATTTACACATGTACAATTGATAAATAACTTAATAATTTGGATTTTATGCTGTTTCTTTAAATTAATTTAATTGAAATTTGTTCTCGATAAATCATTCAGGGAAGAGAGTAAGTTGCTTGATTTTTAAGCATTATGCTGGATGTTTTTCAATTGTAATCAACTTTGTCATTCAAAAATATTAAGTAATTACTAATAGAAAACAGCTCCAAGTACACCAAGAGCTAGTATTGTTATCGATAAGATCACTGTTGTAGAATTAAGATTATTATTGCTGATGCTGCTGCTATTTTTATTCTTATTTTACTAACTCTAATTTAACTCTCTTTATCTTTCCCTCCCTAATTAAGTCTACTGATTCTCCTGCTAAACTAACTCTTCTTCATTAGAAACAACCTCATTATCTTGATCTACATCATAGTCTTGCTGTTAATATCCTTCCTCATCTTCATCGCTATCATAATCATCTTCATTTTCTCCTTGTCTTCCTCCATATTATGCATGTTCCTTCACCCATCTAATTCTATTAAGAATTTGAGAAATCTCTTCTTCACTTGAAATACCACAACTATTTAGCTTAAAGGCTAGTTCTCTCAACAAAGTGCCTTCTCTAGCAAGATTTTCAAGCAAATCGTTAGTATTAATTTGATTCCAGTTATTTTAGTCATCTTAGTCGTCATGATATTCCCCATTTTCTTCATTATTCTCATCTCCTTCATATTATTCACTGTCCTATTGCTGGAGAAGATAATTCTGATGTTATAAGTCTATGTTTGCCTCCAATCCTTATCCTAATGGGTAATTATCTTAGCACTATTATCGTTTATCGTTTTGAAAAGTATCTGAATGGTTAGCTTAATCATTTGGTGAGACAATGTTCTTGTTAATATTGTGCTAAAATTCAGCACTTCCTTCTTCTTTTTTAGTAGTTAAATCATGTTTGTCTTCATTAATTTCATGATATTTCTAACAACCCTAGACTGATTACTGCATTTGATTGATTTAATTTGATAATTCTAAAGGTAATTAAGGCAATTATTATTGTAAAAGTGAGTTATTTTCAACTCCATATCGTATTTCTTAAACTACAGTTGTAGCACTTGATCTCACCTCGGTTTGTTATTTCTTCTCTCCATAATCTTCTTAGGATATCTGCTAATTATCTTCCATACATCCACTTGTTGGTTTTAAATCAGGACTCACACAAATACAATTCTCAGGGCATTATCGATTATTCTTTTAAAATTCTTGAAATGGACGTTACAGTTCAGTTAAGAGGCTGTGAAGATTCTCCCTAATATCTGAGATATTCTCATCGATCAACTGTTTGAACTAGCTTAATATAACAGGATTTTTGAGATTGATTCCCTGGGCATCAGCTAAATTTTGTAAGGTCTAACTTGGTTTATTCAAATCCATGCGAGCTAGATTATAAAGGTTTTCTTGAGTTTACAGAACATACTCCCTTGAGTTGAGTAGCATATTCTTAAATTATTTGTCAGATTCACAGATATTTTGATGATTTTGATTATTCTCACTCGCATCCGCATAATCTTACAGCAACTACTCCAACCTTGAATTTATCTACTCAATATTCTACTCTAACTCCTTTATCTCCCCTGGGATCTAGCTTATTATTCAACCAAAAAGGGCAATTAATACTCATGGCACATGCAATTAGTAGGGGATGGAATGTAATTCAAATATCGTTTTTGCTGCGTTTGTTTTTTGTTGTTGAAAAAAAAAAAGTAATGTGTGAAAATATCTTGGATTGATTTCAAACCTTAGTCTGAGGATTTATCTCGAACGATATATTGCAGAGCAAATTGCCTTCAGATTTTTAGAATGTTATCTTGCCCTTCAATTCACCAACACAATTGGTATTGTTCTTTTCTTCTTCAGGATCTGCTGAAAAAGGTGATGGTTATGACGAAGAGTTTATCTTTTCATCGTTAGTTTGAGAGTTTCCCGATGAACTCTAGCGACTATTTTTATTCTTATTGCTCTTTTTGTAGCTATTTGTTGTAGAGCTTTGTTAATTATTCTTGGAGTTTATTGAATCAGATGATAATTGTTTGATATGTTTTGAAGTGACTTCTAAGTTCAGAAATTGAGAATATTTCGCTTAGCATCGTTGAAGTTCCTCGACTATAAAAGTATTGTCTTCAGTGTACAATTCCAAAGCCTTTTTCAAATCCTTAATTGAAAGTTTGAAATCGTCATTTAGGAGATTCACTCGAGATAGGCGAGATTTAGCTCGCAAGAAATATGCTTTAGCACCTTTCAAGTCTAACTTGATCGCTTCAGATGATGAAAGAATAGCGTCTTCGATGAGCTATGAGTTGCGCTTGGAGAGCTTCAAATACACAAGGCATATGTTCTAGTATAAGATAATTTTAAGTCCCTTCACGAGTTTCCTTTCTTTGTCAGTTCTACCTGTAAATTGTAAAAATCATATGCGATCACATAAATTGGGTAATGTTTGATAATTTGAATGGTTTAGTAAACCTTACCATTTTCATCGACGTATTCTATTTCAGAGTCTATAAACCCATCTTCTCTCCAGTTCTCTCTATTGATTCTAACATATCGGAATATCGAAAGAGCTTATTCATAGTATTTACAAGCATGGTCGAATTCTTGGTTTTTGAATTTAATGTTGCCTTGAATCTTCATAAGATCGCAAGCGAAGAATTTCTAGATCGGCTATTAATGGAGCATCTCATTGAGCTGTTCGGCACAATAAAGGCCCGCTCGAACGAACTGAGGCTAACTTTCGAAATTCTTCCTAGCCTAGACCATCTCTTTTGAATGGAAAACTACTTTTCCAGTGAATCCACTGTCGAACTCCTCCATCCTTGAGCGGAGACACAGTATCTCCACCTTTTTTTACAACTTGTCAAATTAACTTGCTTTCTTTCTCCGGAGCTTTTTGATATTATATTAATATTTCTTTTTTTCTTCTTCCTTTTTACTGTGTATTTTTATTTATTTTCAATATTAGCTCGAAAGTGCAAGTGTTTTCATACACGTCACTTGGATTTGTAACTCAAAGGCATCTACTGGATTTCTGATTAAATTAATATATCTTAGAAGTGCTTGCTGCAATTATATCTTTGGATTGAAGTTAATAATGGTTTTACAAATTATTTCCAAGAAATATGGTGGTTTTATCAAAAAAAGATATTATTGATTTTTTTGTTACCTTATTGCTAATTTTAAAATAGATTATTCAAGTTTTATGGCCACTTGCAAATAAACAGATTTCTCTTTGGAAACATTTTCAACACAAGTATTTCTATTAGATGTTATTTAGTTTCAAAGATCTTCATAAAGTAATCGAGAGGAAACAATGGTTGCAGCATAATATGAGCCTCCAACTATGAATTCTCAAACTGCAATCCATATCCTTCTAAGGAATATTAAATTTCCTTGAACTAGCTATTTGGGATAGCCAACAAGTCTAATGCAGTTATTTAATTAATGTGAATTTTCAATTAATTTTGAATTTGATATTTAATTTTTAATCTCTCTTTTTTGAATTTTTTAACTTTTTGTCGTTATGATTTTCTTAATACATACATCTCTTTCTAAATTCAATCAACAAAAGCTTTAAATTCAGCTTTCTTGAGCGGAAGGCAATCAAATAGATTCAACTTCACGCATAGGACTATCATTCTCAACAATTGCGTTGATTTCTCCTTTTCTCAATAGGGGGGGTTTCTAGGAATTCATCTCAAACAAAAGGAAATCATCCAAAAATTTCTTTATGTTTTTCAAGGAGCGCTTTCCATGGCGATGTAAAAACTAAGAGAAATCAACATTAACAATCGGATAATTCAGCATCCTAAAGTTCACAAAGGAAAAACACATAAAAAGGAAAGAAACAAACAGTGCTAAAAACGATTTAGCACTGGATTAATCGGACTGCACACTGTGATTGATTGTGAATGTTAAAAACTAGGAGCCACTTCCCTCTTATTGCATTTTTTTTACAATGAATGCAATGTTTGACAAAGGGAGTCAAAAATATGAACATTTTCACAGGGGCTAATGATTATTTTTGTGATCTTCAAAGGAAGAATTATTTTTCTTTTGTTGCCTTGAAAAAATGATGATTTAAATAAACAATCTCTTTTTGTTTCAATTATTTAATTATTCATTTAATCCAACGGAAGTTTATCTTCATTCAGAATTAACTACTTCCCGTCTTTTTGATTAAGGGCACTTTTGATTGATAAAGTTAAGAGTTTTTCCTTTAATTAAAGTCACAATTCAACAAAATTATTTTTTGTAATTTCTAAGAAAATTTAGTTTTTTTTTGATTCTGCAAGGAAACCAATATTCTTCAATGATTGGTTTAAAAGTGCCTATTTTACTAAGAAATTAACTTTTTTTAAAATTACTCCAATCACAACAAAGTACAAATATACAACTCAATAAAAAGGAAAAATATAATTAATTAGTAAAGAGGGAGTGGGGAGGTGGGTCATCACCAATTTTATCAAATTCAAGCTGATATGTTAAGTTACTGTTCCTCAGAAGAAGCATGTGATTCTTATTAAACTAATCGCACTTTGCAGACTTTGTCTTTATTAAAATCGAAATCTTAGATCTTAAAATAGTGGTTGTTGATGAAATATTTTTCTTTGTCCGTTAAATTATGTTATGACTCTTTATGTTCTGGAGGTTTATCATTATTCCAGCTTGAAACTTGCAGTAATGGCTCTTTCTTCTTTGTCTTTCTCTTCGGTGGGATAATCTCTTGGGTAGCTTCTTCAATGACTAGCTTATTTGACCCGATACTTTAGTTGTACGATTCGAATTCTAATTGGACAGTCTACAAGAATTTAGTAACATAAAAATATTAGATTTCATGATTATTTTGAGCTAAAAAAAGTGTTTGCTTGTTTTGTTTATTTACATTTCCTTGTGAAGTGAGCATTTCTTTAGTAAAAATACAACCAGAGCCTTTGTCAGTTTATTAGAATGAGGAATTCGAATAAAGTGAGGTGAGCGATTTCATTATGTGAATTATCCACTCTCTGTAACCATGCGAAGTCCAGATCCTAAGAATTCACCAGAAATCATGAGTAAATTAAACAATAAGCATTTGAGAGGAGGTTAATCAAAAAAGAGCCACGAAATTATTATTTTTAAATCCTTTTTTTTTTACATTGGGATGCCAGACAAAGCTAGTTCCATCTGAAATTCTTCTGGTGTGTAGTGGATTAATTAAAGGAAGGACTCGTTAACATGCAAGGATTGGAATTCTAAGGCTACTCCTCTCCAAATTATTGTTGGACGGAATTTATTTTAAATGAAAAGTTCGTCTATTTAACGCTGAATTTCTTGTCGTTCTTTAGTCTAAAGGAAGGTTTAGATTTTTGATATCTCAGGGATTGAAGAATCGGAATGATTGTAGAAGCTTAATGAACTGAATTTTTGTAATTCTTATGAAACATCATAGAGAAAAGAATCTCCTTGTGTGCGTAGTCTACTGATCAGCATTTCCCTTGAAAAAACAACTATTGAGAACTACAAATTAATAAAAAACCATTATTGTACAATGGAACTTCAGGTCCTCTTTTATCTGTGAAATAAACGTGAACTCCATTGGTTTTCTTGCTGATTTCAGTGTATTCGATTCCTTTAAAAATATTGATCACAGAGATGTTCGAATCATCGATGATGTTTTAACCTCCATTTGTGTTCAAAAGACAATCCAAATTCAGATAAAAATCCTGGAAAAAATGTAAAAAAGAATGTTCATTTGATAATGTCTTGGTAGAGCAATAATCAACATGAATAAATACTTGAGAGATTCTCGATGTTCCATATTACAAAGATAAGTAAAGAAGTATGTAAGGAATTAAAAAATGGATTATATTTTGAATAATTTAGCAGTTAGATATTACAATTTTCGGGAATTTGAAGTACGATTTAGGAAGGGAAATCTATCTATCTGGCTCAAAAACTTGTCTTATTGCAGCTTGTTCAAGGAATCTTCTGGCTTTTTCTTTCTGCTTTGCAGTCAGCTTTTTGCTATTAGCCTAAGGAATTTTAACAACTGTTGTTTGAGATAGACTTTTTGTAGAAGGGACAAGTAGAGTGTCCAGAGAAGAAAAGAGTTGGTATTCAGAATCCAATGCTTTTCCATCAACTCCTTTCGAAAGCATACTCTAGTAAGTGAGGCAGTATATTTATGTTACGCACAATTTGCGATTTGCTGTTTGTTTTTGTAAGGTATCAATCTTTTTTTGTAATTAAATGTTATTGCAATGTAAATTCCTTTTGTAATTATTTTGTTGTCTGCATTATCTAAAGTCAAGAGAGAACAAACAGCTTATTTTTAATTCGCATTAATTAATCGCCAAAAAATGAAAAAAAAGATGCAAATGAAATCTTTTAGTTTCATTTGATGTCTATTCTTTACCCCCACAGTAAGATAAGAAGCTAGATAAAAAAGTAAGTTAAATAGTGGCATTCCTGACTTGTTTTGATCCACTTGAAATATAAAAATCAAGCTTCACAGCTTTGATTACAGTTTTTGGGAGAAAAAGTGAGTTATGAGTTCAATTTGATACTCTCCCCAAAAAGAAAAAGAAGCTTTTTTTGTAGAACTCGTGTAAATTTTAATTGAACTTCGAGGAACTGAAAATAGAATGAGATGTGTTTCTAATATGATCTGATTCCTTTCAAAAGTATTCGAATAAAATCTGTCTTCACTTTAGCCTTGTTAAGCTTTTATCTAATTTTTCTTAAATTTCCTTAATTTTGGTATTCTACTTGAATGAGACATTATGACAAATAACAAACACACTTTATTGTCTTTTTCTTTTTTTTTCTTCTGCTTTGCCAAAGGGTAACTTTGAGTAATGATCTATTGGAGCAAAAAGAAGAAGGAAAGAAGAATTTGCGGCTATTTGATTGAGTTAATTAAATTAAACTCTTTTCATGGAGTCATGGAGTGAGTATTAGAATCTCTTTGAGGTAACATTTAAATCTGTTCATTTCTTTAAATCCACAATTCAATCGTTTTCTTCTTTTATTTTTGTTAACTCAAAACTATTTTTTACCTTGCATTTTTCTGTATTTTCTTTAATAAAGTGTAACATTCTTAGTAATCCTTTTAGTTTGAGGGTTGTTATTTTTATATTTTTGTTTATTTATTTTATTATTTAATAACCTAAAAAATACAAAGGACTGGATGGGGATTAATTCACACTAAAACACTAATAAATAACTGTAATTGTTTCATTTCTCCATTAGTAATGTGTAATATGCATGATTTAATAGTAAATAATAAACTAAATGTCTTGGAGATATTCGAAGTTATTCTATGTTTTTTGGAATTATTCTAGAATCAAATCATGAACAAATTTGGAATTATGGATAAAGAAAAGGATATCTGAAACTATGGATGAAATTGTTTTAGTTTTATTCGAGGGGAATTATCAATGATTGAGATAGATTTCAGTCACAAATCTAATTACTGTGGGGAGAATAACAAAGGAAACTATTGCAAACATATAAAAGAGATCTGATAAAAAACGATAATAGCATATTAATCAATGCATGAAATAAAATTGTTTAAACTCAGTAACAAACCTCTTGATAAGACCACTAATAATCGAGTGTCTCCTCTAGTTTTGTCCTTCTTTAATTAAATGTGCTTTTGCTTAACCCTTGATTTTTCAAGCTGCCTTTTGACAGATAATATAAACAAAATAAAGGGAGATTTTAAAAGAGAAGAAAATAAGAAAAAACAAATAAACAAACTGCATAGTCAGAACAGAAATTCAAATTTAACATGAAAAAGAAACAATTAGAATTACAGAGAGATTATGAATGGGCTTTCAAGATATAATAAATGGCTTCAAAACATTGATTTTTTCTTTATTTTTTTGTTCGAAATGAGTGAAGCTGGGAGGACAGATCCAAGGATTTATCCACCCCTAGCTGATGGGGAAACTGTAAAAAGATTGGATATTTAACTGCCCATTTAAGATTTTTTTGCTGTTGAAGTTGTATATTAACCTTATGGGGGTAGCTATGTAAATGATTAAGGCTACGTTGTGGTAGGTGGTTGTTATTAATTCAGACTGGAATTTGCCTAATGAGAGGAACTATTATTATTACTGCTACTATTTGGATTATGCATATTATTATTGTTTTAGCTACTTGTATTATTGTTGGTACTGTTATCCGTTGAACGAAATTGTTCTCTCTGGAAATTCATCTAACCACTCCGGCTACTCAAAGGAGAAGGAATAGATTGTTTCTTCTTCATTTCTCTTTTGGTTTTCTCAGAAATACCTTCTCCTCTTGGATTGCAAGATACTCTTGGTGTTATTAGATGACTGCTTCCTGCAAACGTAGCAATAGCTTCACTGTTGGATGTAGTCGGATTTGATTATTGTTTTTCCTAAATGAGATTGCTGTAAATATCGCAGTTATTGTTATTATTATTGATTTAGACAAAATTTGCATTTGATTGAAACAAGTTGATATTTAATGGCTAGAATGAGGCAAAATTGCTGCCGCTATTGTTATCTGCGATCATGCTAGCTATGTTAGGGGAATTTGTAGCAGTAAATTAAGAAGAAGGTTAAAAAATAGGCTATTGTTGTAGTTATTTGGTGGTATCGTTCGATGGAAAATTCGATGGATGCTTAGTCGGCTTTTTGGAAGCAGGAACATAAGAAGTTTATGATGAAAGCTAGTTTTGAAGGAGATTAACCTCCGAATGAGATAGAAGATTCAATAGATTTTCAGATTTCGTATGTTTGTGAAGACTAACTATTTTTTTTGCAGCTTTTGGGGAGTTTAACTTTGTAGTTATTCCTGTGGGACCATTTCCGTTTGGATTCACGCGAACTGAAAGACTACCTGAATTCGCTGAATATGGTGATGTCGAAGGCTAGAAATTAGCTAGATTTGTAGTGGATTGAGGTTGAAAAGCAAGTATTTGCTATGAAACTTGTGGATTAAGTTAATCTTAAGCTTGAGATTACCAAAGATGAGAATATGGCTGATGTCTTGATGATTATGGCAATTATTATTGCTATTATTGAAGTTTTAGTGCTTGCTATCTTGAAGATGCATTTTGAAGAATTCTTTAAGAAATGCATGATTATTACTATTACTAAACATAGGGCTAATGTTGATCTAAGAAGTGATTAGTAGTGGAGACATTATTTAGAATGGCGAAACTACTTAGAGCACTATTTGATGGCATTTGAGAGGAGTTGAACATCATATTTTACTAATTCGCTGTTCTAGAAGTTCCAGAATTCAAATTGATTCCACTTTATTGTAGTCTTGAAATGCTATTACTGACTAATCCTGTGCTGTTTGGAATTCCTCCGGATTCGTGATTGGAAAGATCGTAAAATTATCCAGTTGGAAGCTGCATTTATGCTTAGGAAATGAGAGGACGAGGTTGATGATATGCAGAAAGTTATCCTCTTCCAGAACTTGCTCCTCCTCCGACTTCAGATTTTGGTAAGGGGATTGTATGCGGGATCCCATCTTATTTATAACTTCTAGCAGAAGATATGGGAATCGAAAAACAGTTAGAATTTATGCTATTTTGATTAAGATAGCAGGCATTCTTGGAGACTTCACTTGAATCTCCCTTGAAAAATTATGGTGATTTCTTTCGAAGAAAACTTGGATTCTAACTGTTCATCTCCAGAGAAGAATTTCTCGAGGCCTACTTGCTACCATCAGCAAAGGCAGCTACAATATTTGCTTGCTACTGCTATTGAGATTTCTCCAGTGCAAACTTATTATTATTTATATGTGCTTGTGAATTTTTCCTTGTGTGGTTCTCGCTTCTGGCTGTAAAACTAGGAGCAATGCTCACTACCTTTCTTTGAGAAGCTTAATCGAGGGAATTTTTATTTGATTTTGATCCCTTTCCACTGCCTGTCTAGTTGAAAGTAAGGTTATCTAATTTTTTGCTTTATTTGATTACTTTCACAGATAAAACTTGCTGCAATGGGCTAGATGACACATGAGATTATCCTTATTGGTTAATGCTGTTAACTAGAGGGTTTTTCTCTTCAGGTAGAATATATTTTAGACAATTTTATTTGTCTTTTTGACTCGAATTTCTTGGAGAAATTTTAGATTGAACTTAATATTATGGATTTTAATCTTGATTTTCGTAAACTGCATCTTCTTCTATTTCTTAAGGTTGATTTTGGCTTTATTTTGTGGAAGGTTACAACGAAAAACCAGGAGGCTAAATCATATTTGGTGTTTGTTTGCTGGAACGGCTTGTGGGAGATGAAGAAGAAGATTGTTATTAATTTTACTAAGTTTGAGCAAGAGCACGAGATTGAGCTTGCTAAGTATTGATCAAATTGAGCATATTCAAAGCAGAACCTTTAGCATTTTTGGCATAATTATTGTTGTTATTATTTTGAATAACTGAAGTATAGGCATGGGAAGCAATTTACTGCTTAAACATTTCATAAAAATTATATTTGGGAGTTGATTACTCCATATTCTTGCTTGAGCAACTACGCTACGAAAGTGGATCTTTTAGATAAGGTACGTTGCTGTTATTGCTGTTATGCAGATTCGCTGGGAAAGTGTTTTAGCTGCTACTGTTGTTAAGTTGGATTTGAGAAGATTTTTCTTTAGAGTTATCTAGCAGATCTAACTTTAGCTTAAGATTCAATTACTTCCAGCTGCTTTAGCCTTTTTGAGTCTTTTGATTATTTTCATTGGATTATCTCGTATCAACATGTAATTTTTATGAATTTTTCTTCTAAAATGAGTTCGTATTGATCTTTGGGTTGTTGTTGTTGTTGTTGTTGTTGTTGTTGTTATTGTTATTGTTGGAAGAGCTTTTTCTCAAAAGAGCTGCTGTATTTGCATGAAGCTGCTATTAGAACTACTGAAGGGATTGCTATTATATTTGTTATTGTTATTGTTAATTTTGCAATTAATTCTTTTTTGCAAATTTATCTTTAGATTCAAGATTCTTAGGGCTAGGAACGAGTCCTCGTGGAGATATTTATGGTTTGGAAGATTAAGGTAACTATTTGATTCCTAGTGGTATTTTAGAAGGATCTGTTGCAGATGAAGAAGCTAATTATGAAGGTAAAGGTTGTGGTTAACGTGGAGTGAATAACTACGATTCTTTAGTGTCTAATTTTATCGCAAATGAATTCTATGAAGTTGCGCTTATTTATGCATTTTTACCCATGCTGTTGGAAGATTACAAGAATTGCTACTACGACTATTTACTTGATGAGCCCATCAACTATTTAGATGCTTGTGTAGAAGATAATTATATATTTCCAATCGGCTTCACTTATGCCTAACTTGGTTGTGGTGAAGATGGTTATTGGAATTACTATTGTTTTTCAAGATTAAAAGTAAAACCAGTTTACTTGGATGGCTTACTATTTCCAATTAACCCACTTTTAGGTGAAGATAGTTTCCCTTGAATACCTTTATTTTAATTTTTATTGTTTGTACTGCTACTGGAAGTATCTTTTTTAAAAAAAGGAGAAACATTGTTAAACTAAGTACTCCTAAGATTATTTTTTATCAAAGCTGCTGAACAAGACACTGGCCCTGAGTGATTAATTTAAGATCCTTCTTACAGGGCAACCATTTCTTTGGTAGATCTGACACTTAACGCCGATGCGATTCCTTAATTCATATTTTATCCCAAATCATTGTCATTTGATTTTAAACCAATGCGATTCTAATTATCTGCTTAGTAGAAATCTATGTCATCAAGTTTAAGCTAAAGATTCACTCTTTTTTATGGATATTGCTAAGTTTATCTCTTTTATTATTGAGTTTTGCTATCAATAATTTGTTGGGCTTAGTTTGAATTTTCCAAATTTTTCTTGAAGTTGTAATCGAGTTAGCCAGCATAGATCTAGGAGTTAACATCTCTCGCTGTTTAAAGCGTGTTAGCAGTTTAAGCAGTATTGCTTTAGAGATCTTCATTAGTAATTTTGAAAGTATGCCCTGCTAGAGGAGCTGTATTGAGTTTTTTCATATCTTATGCAATGTTTTCTTGATTATTTTGTCTTAACGAGTTGGGGTTACTATTCTAAATTTGTTAATCTATTAGTCCCTAAAAAGGCAATTTGTTCCTTGCAACATTACTCGCAGTTAATTATTAATTAAGTTTAGTACCATTTATCAAGTTATCAGCTTATTTCAGAGATAGTCCTTGTTGGGAATGTTGTTTTAAAATATTTTAAGGAGCTCGTGAAATGTCTATTTTTTAATGCTATTTATTTCCATTTAAAAACGCAAGGAAATGATCCAGATCTTTACCATCAAAGTATTTGTTTTTCTCTTCATTTATCTTAGAGATACTAAATGTTGATGTGTTGATCTGGGATTGATTTGTAACGATTTCTTCCAGCTTCTAGTTCAGTTCCTGCAAAGTTAGAGACTATTGTTCATCTTTTTTCAGTGAATTTCTGGGGTTATTCTAAACATTTTTCTCAGGTTCTTTCTCTGCACCACGAGAATACTTTTAGAAAGTCAATTAGTTTACTTTAAATTAATCTACTTCTACATCCAAACCAGCAGCTTTAGCTTCATAGTCTTCTGGATTTCTATGTCTATCATGATTCTTTCCTTCATCTTGCTAGCTTTGGACACTCTTAAAATTGAAACTGCTAATATCTTCTAAAAGATTATCTGCAATCACAGCTCCTTCTGTATTTTTAGGCTATTCTTCATCTTCTTCATCATCAGACCTCTGTCCAGACGATTCATTTGTCCTTAGAGGTGGTTTCTCACCAACAATTCCTTTAGGTGGTCTATTTGGATTTTTTTCATTTTCCTCTTCAATAAGCTATGCAATTCTATAATAATCATAACGGCGCTTTTTATCATGAAATGCGTTGAGTACAACTGTCTCTGGAAGCATAAAGAGACGAGGTATATCTTTATGGAATTTATAGTATTCCATCAACAAACTCGATTTACGCTAATATTCTTACGCTGAATAAAACCGTTTGAGATATTCTGCTTCATAATCAGCTATTTATACATCTTTAAATTCGATGACTGTGTGAGTTCTCCCATTGCAGAGAATTTCATTAATATCACGGGTATAGTAGTAGTTTTATGATGAAGCATATTTAGAATACAGCCGCGAAACTATCCTATCATTTTAATAAAAATAGTTCTCCTTATTATCGCAGTAATCACATTTGTCTTCTTCATCTTCAACATATCTGCCTGGTTCGTATCCGAACTAGAGATTATCCAAAAATAATCCAGCCTGCGAGAATCCATAATCTTCTTCTATTTCGTTTGAATTATCCTTCTCCTTTTAGCTATCTTCTCCTTGATTTTTAGCTTGTGAAGCTTTTATATGTTCATATTTTTTCTGAAGGTTAAAAGCTTCCACAATATTTTCAGCCCATTATTAAAGTTCAAGATGATCTCCTACTGCCTTTGAAGCGGATGCCTCTTCTTATTATCTACCAAAGTTATTATCACCTTCATTCTCTTCGTGCATCTCTAGCTATTTATGGAATTTTTCCATTTAAAACTGATTGATTCTCTTGGGTGTGATCGTAGAAATACTTCCTACTGCTTTTGACAGGTACTTCTCTTTCACAACTAATATCTCCGAGATATTGTCAATTTTCTTTATTTTTTTCTC
>Ga0302271_10003201_pt1 | contig 14018 bp, 12 predicted proteins | sample III_Bog_N1_1_FD_198767 | JGI IMG/M metagenome (GOLD analysis project Ga0302271, IMG submission 198767) | Peat permafrost microbial communities from Stordalen Mire near Abisko, Sweden - III_Bog_N1_1 | ecosystem: Environmental > Terrestrial > Soil > Wetlands > Peat | place: Sweden: Abisko... | reverse complement strand
TAGTTGAATAATCAGAAGGAACTACATGACAGCACGAAAAACACGCTTCTAACATACTTTCCTAATTTCTATCAGGATGAAGCTGCCCACATTGCATACATAGAATCTCTGAGAAAGTGAGTCTGTGTAACAACACACAGAGGAAGAAGAAATACTATTTTAGAAAAGTGAGAGCAATATTGTTCGCTTCGGTTTGTTTAAAAATAGAAAATTATTTATGGGAAAAATCGACATCAATAATATGCAAAGAATCTTTGAAATATTATTATGATTTTCATTGTTTTGCCAAGAATATTATGTTTTACTTTTTTTCTAGATTTTAAGCAAATTCCAATGAATTTTAACATCTTAAGCAGCCTGTTTTGAGCTAGTTTAGAATAGTTTAGAGTTTGTTTTTCTTAAGTAATATTCACAGGAAAATATTGAGAAATAAATCCTAAAATGTATTAAAAATAAATTGAGCTTACAATTAATTTTAAAAGAAAAGGAAAGGAAAATAAAGTAATCCTTAGTTCTTTTGGTAATCAAACAGCGAAATAAAAGGTTCAAATCAACGTTTAAGTGTCATTCTATCTGATATTTTGCAATAATCTCCTTAAGATAATTAAAAGTTAATTTAAATTCATGCGCTCACTTCAGAAGAGATCTAACACTGAAAGTAGATCCAAATAATAAATTCAAACTTCGAGGAAGAAGTATTAGAAGGAGAATTCATTATCTCCAGTAACAATCACAGAAGAAAGTGACTATCAAACTACATTATGATTTTGATCAGATTAATCTTTCTATTGAATTCATTTATTTGTTTCTGGACATCTAATCCCATAAAGTTACCCCAGTTTAATAAAAAGACAACGAACGCAGGAACAATCTCTATCCCCCAGCGTCAAATAAAAACAGGCAAACAAACAATAGAATCACATATTTTTTTACCAAACTCTCAAAAAGCTGACTCATCCATAGTTCAAAGCAACTTCAGCAGAAAATCACACTCACAATAATAATATCAAAGAGGTATTTTTCTAAACTAAACTGATGAACTCAAGTAACTGTGCTGGGATTTCAATTGTGACAGCGAGCAGCATCCCAAGAAGGCATCTTTCACAAATATATTCGCCTCATGCTGCAATTCAAATGCAGTAGAGTGGAGGATACATATTCCAAGACAATTAGATAAGAGCTGCAGGTTAATAATAACAACAACAAGAAGCTAACTCACAGTATATTACTCTAACCTAGCTGTAGTAATAATCCGCTAGCAACAGTAATCAAGACAAGCCATAATAATAATACCAGCAGCTGATGGTTTCCCCTAAAAGTCTTCTCTTCAATCGATCTAAGAATTTCCAGGAAGGCACTTTCAAGCCACTTCATTCAAATAAAGCGAACACCCCAAACAACAATCTGGAAGGATATTCCAACAAACATACATTATATCCATCACTATCATTGCAATCTTCATCTAATCTATCCAATTATCAAGACTAAACAGTCTCCACATTGTAGGCCTAACAAATTGAATCAATCAATGAAGCAACTTTGAACAACCCTAACAAAGCGAAATCTTCTTGGAATGGTACTACTAATAAGCAATCTAATCCTTCTAATACCATTATTAGTAACACTAAGCCTGCTCATTCTCAATCTCCACAGAAATCTCTCATCCAATCTGGAGTATCATCCCAAGGTGGATAATATTAATAATATTACAAAAGCCAGCAATAACAGCAGCAGCAGCAGTAATACCTCTTCCCTAAATCAACGGGCAGTAGTGGACTTAATTTAAGTTCAGTAATCAAGCAGACTTAACTGCTCCCACTGAAAGGGCTATCCTAAGAAGACGATTTACCTAGCTAGAAAAAATAATTCCTTAAGGAATCGATCCAAGGGATATTCGATAAAACACCTTCTGGTTCGATTAAAAACAAGATTCCTATGAATCCAATAGGGTTGTAGAATGGCAATAATACCAACAACCCATCATCGTCATTGGGGAATTATTACCAGTAATAACAGCAGTAATTAGATTAATTTCAATAATAACTTTATGAAGAATAGGCATATTAAAATTTAGTTGCATCTCAAAAGAGAATGAAATCAAATGAAATAGGCATACGTGAAGGATGTCTAACAACTAAGAATATCTCCTTGGTATCAAGATAGCAACTGCTAGATAAATAATCATTCTAAAGCGCATCGAATAACGCAGATGCCTTGATGAAAGTCTCTGCTGCTATGGCATGTCTACCTAGAACATTGTAGTTCTAATAAATAAGTTCAAGTGTTACATCACCAAGTAAGAACATAGTGAACATAGCAAATTAGTATGAAATGCCACTGATTTCTCCTAAAAATCCTAAAAACAACCAATAGCTAGGATTGAAAAGGAGTTTTTCAACGAAGAATTCATAATAACATCCTAAATCAGCGATAAATGCTACTGGAAGGAATTCGAAAAGAGAATGGAATCAAAATGAAGAACAATATGAGGGTGCTAGTGAGAGTAAAAGAAATAGGGAGTAGATTTTAAGATTAGAGAATGATGTGGATTTAACTGGAGGAAAGTCAGGGAATAGAAATTAGCGATTAGGTGGGTATAGCAATTATTAAGTAGATTCAGAAGATTTAACTAACGAATTATTGTAATATTAATACGGTGATCTGCATGCTTTGAGGGAAGATGAAGGCGAGTTATTCGAAGGGGATTAAGAGGAAGAAGGATACAATGATGACCAACAAGCAAGTGAAGGTATCCGTTAAAAGAATTCATAGCAGTAAAGATATGATAAATCAACTGGAAATCTTGAAATAAGATAAAGACTGAAGCAGTTGCCGAAAATGAATCACAAGCCGCAGGTAGTTCAATCTTCTCTATAACTTATGCCATCATTGAGCAGTGACTACAAGATCCTTATGAATGCAGAGTAGAATTACCATAACTACAATTAGTTATCGAATCTCTACAGCCCGTAGAGCTCTCTCTCGAGGATAGCACATAATTTCATTGGCGCTATGCATTCTAAGCTAAGCCAATAGTAGTTGTCTAGCAATGTGCACAGTTATATTCAGTCCAGCAATGGCTATTACAGTGGTTCATATTAATAGTTTAACTCCTTAGGTTAAAATCCTTCGAGTAATTATTTCTACGCGGATCAAGGAATGATCCCAAATGGGAGTGCGAGTAGTAGCACAAACAGCTAGACATCTACTAATGTTCCTCCCAGTATTCCATCAAGCGGAGTGCATTCTCGTGGAAATATCTGCTTGGCAAGTTAGAATTATTATCAGAATTTGGCGTAGAAAAATGAAAATGGCACTGGTAGCGAAAAATGTTACAAATATGTGGTGAATTATGGAAATAACTGTTTGATCGTCGAGAGGGTTATGAGCACTAGAGAGAATTGGAAACCCATCGAACCACATAATCAAGCATATAACTTCAAATGGTGTCCGTTATCACAAGTAATACGATATGAGCGACTTGGTGTTGGAGTCAAGCAACTAGTGAACCATCTAGAATCGCACACCGAGCTGACTTGCAAGTACACTCTCTTGAAGAATCTTTAGCTACATTCGCTCACTAATCCTGTGGATTTGTTTACAATAACTCCATTGACATTTTTGATCGATTTAGATAATGAAAATTGTGAAGGCTAATTGAGGTTTTTCTCGAAGTTCTTTATCAAACATTCATCGAAATAATAGAAGATTATTAGTAAGTCTGATAATGGGGCTTAGAATAGCTAGAATAATGCTAAAAAAATGTAAAATGACTTCATTCGATAGCTAGTTCCATTGATGTAGTTCTAGTCTTCATTGAGATCTTCTAAAGCAAAGAATCCATCAATGGCTTCTAAACCGAAAATGCATGAGTCGTTTGTAAATGGGGATAACTATTTCTGGTTTTTAAAACCTACCGGGACGAACAGGGGAAGAGGAATTTTTATATTTAATACGCTGGAACAGCTGCAAAAGTACATCATAGATTATAACACAGGAATAGAGGAAAAACCACTTGTTTCTCCTCAAAATTCTATGGCTAATGGAAGTAGCTTGGATAAGAGTAAAAAGAAATAAGACTAATAATAGTCTTCATTATCTGAGGGTGTATTGGGGAGAACAGAGAATTAAGAAGATGGAGAAGAGTAGGATGAGTAATGTTTGCAGAATTAGAAGTAATTTTAGCAAGGTTAAGATGATAATATTGCTGTGGTTAAACAGCAGGTAGCTAGTGATAAAAAGGAAGAAATGCTAGGTTTCGATGCTAAGAAGAGGAAGGCTGGTATATAGCCAATTACTTCTGGTGCTACCAATGCCACTACGAGTACAGCAAATAATCCTCCAGCTTCAGTTATAAAATGCCGTCAATTTGTTGTCCAAAAATACGTAGAGCGTCCATTACTGATTCATGGCAGAAAATTTGACATACGTTTTTGGGTGATCGTTACGCATACAATGGACGTATACTACTTCAAGGAGAGTGTCATTCGCACATCGGGATAGCAATTCAATCTCGACAGTAGCTAAATCAACAATTAGTTCATTCATCTTACGAACAACGCTGTGTAGAGATACGCTGAGAATTATGGATAATTTGAAAGTGGAAATCAAATGAGTTTAGCTAGTTTCTTCAGATATTGCAAGGAGACATACCCTACTTGCGATACAGCTAAAATGCTAGAGGACATGAAGAGCATAGTCGTTCACACGATGCAATCGGTGAAACGGAAGATAAATCCAGAAGATAGGAAGTTTACGTTTGAACTGTATGGCTATGATTTTCTGATCGACAGCGCATTTAATGTATGGCTGCTGGAAGTCAACACAAATCCGTGCTTAGATGAGTCTTCTCCACATTTGTAGTAGGTACTACCGAGATTACTAGATGACGCGTTTAAGCTGACTTTGGATGTGATCTTCCCAAGGACGAAAATCATCGCGAAGGAGTATTTACAAATGGGATAGAGTGGAATTGCAATGAATAATAAATCAGGTGTAACACCAAATGGTAATGCTAACAAAGGGAATAGTTAGCTAGATTAATAGATAGCCAAAGTTGGAATAACTCAAACAAAAAAGGAAGAATTGAATATTTCAATCGAAGAATCAGAAGAAGAATTGAAATAGGTGAAGTAAATTGGGTTAGCAGATGAAAAGAATGAGAATAATAATGATAATAGTCCTGGAAATGTTGAAAGAACATCGGAGGTGATAGGATCAGAAACTACAGGAGGTACAGGGGAATAAGAGATTGGTGAAGAACAAGTGATGAGTAATAGTAATACGCATAGCAGCAGTAAATAGAAAAAAAGTGAATCTTAATGGGAAGCATCTACCAAGTAGAATGGGTTGAATAACGCTAAAGACACAGATACAAAGAAAAACAAAGACAGTTCTGCTAAGTAACCTGGATCTGGAGGAGCACCGTATATTTTGAATTCTAAAAAGTAAACGAATTGGCCAGTAGATGGTCATCCAGATGATGAAAACATGTGGGAACTGCTTTGTTCAATAAGTGTGCCGAAAACAAAGCCAACTCCAAAACGACCAACATTCTGATCGAAAATGTGAATGCTATTGTATCGTTATTGAAGAATGAAGTATTCCAAGGAATGTTGTGTTATTGTAAGCTAAAGGAGTTAACGTTGTATTTCAAAAAAAAAATGATATTTTTTTATGCTGAAGAGAAAAGCATTTTTGATCCTGCACACTTCGTGATCATTGTTTCTTCTTCGCAGATGCCATCATGTATCTGCTATCTCATTTCATATTGTCTTTTGTAACTCTAGATAGGATTAAATAAAGATTATTAAATTTTGATTATTTCGAAGAATTAGTAGTAGTTATTTTTTGTTTTACTTTTTGAGAAGCAAAAAATAAATCAATAGAATAATATTGAACAAAAAATACATTAAATTGATTACTTTAGTTTGTTGTTGAGTTGTTCTTAATACTATGAAAGGCAGCAATAACAGTAGTAATAGTACTCTTTCTATTAAGGACTCATCTGGAACAGCGAATAAAAATATTATTACTATTATTACTCCTACAACTATCCCTCTTGATAGCACCAGTGCGAGTAAAATCAACCCTGAAATCTTGAGTCGGATTGAAGAGGAAGAAATTCAAAGTCCTGACATCACCGCAACGAGCAAAGGAAACAATTCCTACAAGAGAAAGAAGACTACCCGTGTGAATACCAACAACTTTGACTTTGATTTGAAGGTGAAGAGATTAGGGTTTAATTTGCCTAGTGAGTAGCAGAATTAAGAAATGATTTAGAGTACGAGAAACAAAAGTAATCTCGATGGATACGTACAGGATTTGCAGCCTAAACTGAATGGAGCATTTGAAGATCTCAAGAATTACTTAGATCGCAGGTATCAGCTGCTCGTGAGTTAGTTAAGCAAAGTCGGCGAGAAACTGCGAGTGAAATCAGAGGAACTGCGAAATCTCGAAGCGAAAATCGATCGAGACAGTGAAATAATGGAGATAGCTAAACAACTTCAGGATTACAAAGTGTTTGCGAAGGATTTAAAGGAAGATATCAATGCGTTCAAGACAGCGATTCAGCAATAAGAGAAGCAAACTTTAGGATTGTATTCAGTTTATCAAGGGAAAAAAGAATAATTGCATGCGCAAAATCGCAGAAATCTAGAAGTGTCGCATAGCATTGTGTAGATATAGAGTATTCTAGAGGGAATGAAGGAAATTAAGGAAGGGAGTAGTTATTTCAATAATCAAAGCATGGAAAGTGAGAATAATAACAACAATACCATCCTAAATGGCATTACCAAGGAGAAGAACATACCAACCAGCAGCATTGGGTATGGTAATAACAACAATAATAGTACTTCTATGACTGCTGTGAACAAACCGAAACCAAAGGTGCATGAGACAATCATCGCAAGAGACCCTTTGTCTAAAATCGAAGCGTATTGTGGGACATACAAGTAAGTGAGTAGTTCTTTGCGGTACAGTTAAAATTACTCTAAACTGCCTGATTCTCTCATAGACGATGCTTCATTGCTAAGCTAGCGATAAGCGTTAAGTATGCTGCATTAGAAGAGTTTCATTTCGAATAAATCAACGAAGAATTTCAATACATTTTAAAGTTAATCACAAGAAATGCACAAAAAACACGCAACAGCTTCTTCGTTGTCTCCATCGTCTAGGTATAAAGCAGCAGGGAAATAATACAAAGAAGGATTAAATACGCAGGAAGTAGTAGATCATTGGTCATCTGAAGGATAGGATACTAAAGATTTCCGGGAACTCAACAGAAATATTGAAATCAAGCGTGCACAGAATTCGAATTTAAAAAACAAACTTATTACCAATTGCAATGTGTTCTTCTAGCTTTACGAGTTGTATAGTGATTGCATGGCAGCGGAGCGCAAAAGTGTGGAATCGTCTTAGAAGAAAGTATTAAAGGATTCGGGGTTATTAGGATCGTTGCATTTTGAGATGCAAAAAGCATAACTGTTCCTAACTGAAAACGATCTGCAATTGAAAATGACTCAAGCTAAGAATAAAACTGCGCTGCAAGACCGAGAAATCAGATTTGTTGTGCATGCGACACTGTAGAATATGGTAGACACTAAGTTTCAGAAATACAAGAAGGAATATTAGAAAGATGATTTTATGCTCGATTGGGCGGCATTCAAGGATATTTCCCCAGCGTAGATTATTGGATTGATGTCACTAAAACCGTAAGTGTTTTAGACTTCCACGAAGACATTTGAGAATAAAGCGAGATTGATTAAGGATAAGATCAAAATGAATAAGACATTAGCTGGAGTCATATGAGACAAAGAGGAAAAATGCATGCGGGGGAAAATGTAAGAATTCGAGTTGATTTTGATTTTTCTTTGTGTGAAAATAAGCATGTGGTGATTTAGATGCTTTTGTAATGCTTTTATTTATTTATTATTTTTGTTGTTGTCCTTGAGAGCGATACAACTTGGGAGATGATATTCAATAGTATTAATTGTTTTTTGATTTATCTCAAAAGTATTCGTAAATCAACAGTAAAAAAGACGGGGAGTAGTTAATATTAATGATATCTCTCCAATAGTAGTGTATTTTTTACGTTTTTAGTAAATAGAATTAAAATATCTTTTCATAGAATTACTTCAGCTGTTTTGCTGGAAATAGTTAGGGCAAATAATTAAGATTTTTATAACAAAAGAAAAGTATTTAATTAATTCATATCATATCATATTTCTTGAGGGTTATTAGTCCTTACAAGCATTATTAATCACATCGAAAGAAAATATATTGTATTTTATTACTTTATTACATTGTTATTACGGTATATAAACCTACTTTAATAATAGAAAAGAGAAGAAAAAAAAGAGAGAATCACTTTTTAAGATTCCATTTAAGATGAGTGTGTGAATGTGTCATATTTTTTTTTTCATTTGGATAATTGCTATTATTGTTGCATTTCTAAGTGGATAATGTACGAGTTCAGGCTATCTAGAAAGATTTCGATTTCTTGCTGCTCTTTTGTCTCAGTCTTCTCCTTAATCATCTAAAAAAAAACCATCAAAGAAAAATATCTTGAGTGTTAAACTCAGATCAACATTGTGATGACTTTCAAATGTGAATTTTAGAAAAATCAAGCCGGTGCTTTGATTTAAAAGACAAAATCTCTTACCTAGAGAAGTTTATTGATTTGCTTAAGATCAGATGAGTCTCTTCTGCTGTTCTTGTTGTTGTTCCCTTCATTTTTTCTTAATTGGGAAGCCATAGCAGAAAGTTAACCAATGGCTGTTTTTGTTTTATCTGTAAGCTCCTTTTGCTTTCTCAAATTATTAGGATTTCGACTACCATCTGCTTAAGACTATTACGACTACTATTATTTCCCTTTTGGTGTTTCATCTAGCATACTTTAGTTTATGATTTTTATTATGGAACCTCGTTGTGAAGGGAAGGGCTTAAAAGAATCTCGTTTTTATTATAAAAAGTCTAATACAGAACCATTAGATCGTCTTAATGAATTACGGTTCTCAGATCTAACAAAAGAACAAAACATAAATACAAGGTAAACAATCCATCCAACACATCTAACTATCTTATAATCTCTTACAGTTGTGCGTACATCGAAGTATTCTGTTCATTATTATTCTAAGTAACTTTGCTACTGTTCTGTTAAGTGATTTAAGGAAGAAACAGTTCAGTCGAAATATATTAATTCTACTCCTCTCTTCTCGTTGTAGCATCTTCATCAACAGAAGAATGCTGTTCTTCTTCTGGTAAAGCGATTTCCGCAATCCCAGGTAGCATAGATGTTTTCCTGTAACGAGGTGGATTTATGTTAGTTTTGACTAAATCACTTTGAGGTATTTAGCATCCAGATTCAATTAATAAATCTTGAATGTACTACACTTTAGCAATGTCAAGAGAAAGAGGGGATTTCATAGCATTAGCAGCAGTAGTATTTGCCCCATTAATCAAATAATTATCTTTTCCTTCGTTATCTTCTCCAGATGAATTGGAGTCACTTTGTTTTCTGAATTGTTAAATCGGTGCGGAGAGTCTGAACAAAGATGATTTCGATGTGAAACCATTTTGTCTTTTAGCTCTAGGTGTCTAAAATGGAGAGAAGTATTGCTTTGTAGTGCAGCTGTTGAAATTATCCTTCCTGCAGAACAAATCATAAAAAGCAAACCAAACACAATTAAACTTCCAAATCATAAAAAATCACTGTAAAAACAGTACCCTAAAAGTTGTGCATCCATAGAACTGTTAGGGGTGTCATCGGATAAAGGAATCCAAATCTCAGGGCTACTATTATTGTTATTATTATTGTTAATCTCCTGATTATTTTTAACTAAGTTGTCTTCTTCATTACCTGGACTCTACTTCAATTTTGCTTTCTCAGGTGAAGCAGCAGCAGTTTTCGATGAATATGCAAAAGATCCATTATCCTTCATAAAAATTTCTCTGAACGGATCGAATTTCTTCTTATTTAAGATATTCGATTTATCGATAGCTTGGCAGAGAATCTTCCAGCTTTGATAAGGTTTTTTCTTTTTTTAAATGGAAGGGTTTTAGGTGGTGCTATTATTGTTGTCATTACTTGTGCTGCTGTTTTTACTGGAATCGCTATGGAAATTCTAGAAAGAATGTTCCATCATTTCTACATTCAAACTGTCTTTGGAACGGTTTAAGAGAATATTATCCTTAGAGCTCTTAGCTATGAACCTTTGTATTTATATTTGCCTTATGGTTGCTTTGATTTTCTTGATGACTTATTTGAGAATCACTTTTTGATTAGCGATGAAGGATTTGAAGAATCTGTACAGTAAATACAAGAAAAATATCGAATTCACACCGCAGACTACGTAAAATGAAGCACGCATTATCACGCTGTCATCGTTTTAGTACATTAACAGCGCTAACCCAATGGAGACCAAACAGATCAATGATTAGATTAAATCTAAACGGTTCAGGAAAGGACGCTTGTATGGCTGAACTTTCACGAACCACATGACGTAGACAACGATCACCAGCTGAATTAAGATACATTTCGTCTTTACTTCTTCAGAATAGACGATGAGGATCAACTGGATAGTGATTTTCTAGATTTATTTGACGATTTCCCAGTAGTACGCACGTTGATCGTATTCATTAAACAGGAACCCGAATTATTGAATATTGGAGATTTTATCTAAATGATTGGAGTATTTTCTGTATTGTCCAAGAGTTATTTCAGCAGCAAGAGGTGTTTCTTCTGGTTGGCCATCTTGATTTAGATCAACTCGACCGTAGAAGATATCTTGTGGTTTTGCATGCGGAGGGAAATCTTTAATGAATATTGTATGACGTTTTTTGTAAAGAAATACTGGGAAAATGATAGTAATTGCAAGCCAAATAAATGATATTGGCAGGAGAATCGTTAGGGAATAAAACCCATGTGTTTCAGATTTCTAAATAGATGTGTACTCTTTTAAGTAATCGACACCACCAACTGTCTTCCAGAAGAACTGAAAAATTAAAAGGAAAAGTAAAAGAAGTTAAGAAGATCTTGGATAATTGGAGGGGGATTAATGAAAAGTTGTAAAAGGTTCCCTTACTGTTCTCATAAGCATGGAAAATGACTAGGGTTGGCTAGTGAAGAGCAGGATAACAACAGTAGAGACAATGAGCCTCGGGATGATTCTTGATTTCGTCAGCCATGAGAAAATTAGTACCATGAGTGTTACAAAAAGGCAATTTACTATGATAATACACTTTTTTAAAAGAGAGAGAGAGAAAGATAAAGATTAGCATAATCTCAAAACAGTATCAAGAATTAATATGGTATCTAGATCATTAATTATTGATTTGTTACCTGCAGAAATATGATTCTAAGATACACATACGGGATATCTGACTCAATTTTATGAAGGAAACAATCCATTTAGAAGCCTGATTAAGTCACTGGACTGCTCGATATCAGCAGCAGGGAACTCAAATTCTGTTTAACAAAAAAAATGATCAATCCTCTTTTTTTCTCAAATGAATAAACAAATCCATGACATCCATCCTCTTTCTGTTTACATCTGGGATCTGTATGCCAAACGTTGAGATAACGGATAGAATCGAGAGATAATTCATGATGATCTTAATAAAAATAGCTGTTTCTTGAAATTCAATGAAACTCCTGTATATCTTGATAAATCCATGTTTGCCGATTTAGGCTTAGTATTTGTACAATATCCCTGAGCAGCCATAATCCATAATGGAGAACACCGTCACGAACGAAAACAGACAACTCCCAAGCAACACTAAAGTCAACTTCAAGTACATATGGCTGATCTCTGAGCATTTCACACATTAAAAGCTCCCTTCTTTTGCATATGATTCCCCCCATGTATCTCCCCTTAAATCGCAGTCTTCACATAACGCACCGATGTGACCTTCACAAAAAACACAAATTATACAAATTTCCCCGCTCATTATTGCTATATTTTACCCGTCGCACAGTAGACTTCCGGTATTTCTAATTTAAGGTTTTTTGAAATTTCTTTCTACTCTGTACTTGGTTCATCTCCAACGCAATTTTCTACTTTGTTTGCACATGGTATTAAGGTATCAGAAGTTGAACTTCTTCTCCAATATCCTTTAGGGATGGATATTGTAGAATTCTCACATTTCGCTGAGGAAAGTGGACACTGCAAACACTTCAATCCATCGAAGTTATACGACCCTTCCAAGCAAATTGAGCAGTAGCTGTTGCTAGCTAAGGAATCTACGACTAGTTCATACCCACTGTAGCATGAATATTAGTAGATATGTGTATTGAAAATCTAACTGTAATCCAAACCGATTAATTTACCATTTGCATCTCTTTAATATCCACATAAAACACCAGAAAATGCTGATAAAATTCCATTTTCGTCAACTCCGCCTCTAAATGTAATCGATGACAGATTGAACATTTTATTGTTTAAATCGAAATAGACAGTTTACGATGAGAATTGAAACTACGTGGTAGACGTGCCTTTGTTTTCAAAAGACACATACATAGTTGGTAGATCGATTTTCATTGAATTATAGTCATATTTGAAGATATCTCCAAATTCCGTTTTCAAGATAAACTCAAAGTTCAAGTTAAACGATGGAGGTAGCTTAGTGCCAGCGTTCAGCAATCCTTAAGGATCGACTAAGTGCATTTCACTTGGTAATTCTGCAACATCATTTGCGAACATATCTGCTGTATTATCTTAGAATACCACACTCGAACGAGGATTAAATGAAATAAACCCTTTGATGGCATATATTGCACCTGCAAATAACATCACAATCAATAAAAAAAGATCATTACCAAAAAAACTAAGCAATTTTACCTCCATTATTAGCACTATTTCTCAGGAACATCGTATCTGATATCTCCATAAGATTTGTCGAGAAATTGTTGCTACTATCGTAGGTGTCGACAGAATGTGCTAAAGCACCTCCATTCTATCCTATGTTCTCCTCGAAATGCGAATTCTTAATCACCACTCCTTGATTGAAGACATGGATAGCTGTGAGGAAATTCCGCAGAAACTAGCATCCATCGATGAGAATATCATTAGATATTGTATCTACTGTTTCTTTGTAGACAACTATGATCCCTTAGTTGTAGTTCTGGTTATCAGTGAAGATCGAATTAGTCAAATGCACTGTAAGAGCCTTCAAGAAGACCAACCCCATCAGGTACGGATCTTCAACGTTTAGGTATTTAGGGTAATAATTCGCATAGGAGATATTAAGATTGTCGATATAGATCTCGTTCGCTTCAAGGTAGATCAATTGATTAAAACAGCTGTCTGAAGTGACTGATGTTAGAGTTGCAATACCTAGACTAGTACCATGAAGGATGCTCCAATTTGATAATGTAAATGTGGAGTCTTCGATTAAGAGTGTTCCGATGGAATAACATATGAATTCCCCTGCGATAGAGGAGAAAACTGAGTTAGAGTTGACAGTGAAGTACGTAAATCCAGAGAGGTAAAAGTCATAATATTCTTCCATGGAAACATCCCAGAAATATGGCTGGATTGTCTAAGAAACTGAGATATTAGAAATTGTTAGTATTTTACTTGGATCTGATGCACCTAGCAATCGATCTAATGATCCCTCCTGAAGAACTCGCAATGCTGATGAAGACACATCGACACCACCATCAGATATCTACGCTATCAGTAGGTGTCCTTATCTGATTGCATAATTGTCTACAAAACTCACTTCTTGAATTAGAATATTCACGTCAATCGGTGCAACAGTGAAATACATCGCACCACCTTTGAACGCTTTGTTTTTCTCAAACAATGAGAGACTGTTGATCGTGATATCACCGGACTGCAAGTTACTTAAATCAAAATATATTGCACCACCATTCCCTGACGCAGAAGATATCTCAGCGGTATTCGCAGTGAACTCACAAGCAGCTACATTCACAGCGGTTATTTCTAAGGGAATCAAGAATATCGCTCCACCTGTCAGTCCAAATCCATATTGGAAGCTGCATGTGTCAATAGACA
>Ga0302271_10003200_pt1 | contig 14021 bp, 8 predicted proteins | sample III_Bog_N1_1_FD_198767 | JGI IMG/M metagenome (GOLD analysis project Ga0302271, IMG submission 198767) | Peat permafrost microbial communities from Stordalen Mire near Abisko, Sweden - III_Bog_N1_1 | ecosystem: Environmental > Terrestrial > Soil > Wetlands > Peat | place: Sweden: Abisko... | reverse complement strand
TTACCCTGATTCTTACCCTGTTTAAAAATAAACCCTCTGAATGCATTGAAATTCAGAGGGTTCGTTGTCTAATGGGTACCCGGAGCGGGACTTGAACCCGCACAACCGTAATGGTCACAGGATTTTAAGTCCTGCGTGTCTACCATTCCACCATCCGGGCGGAATTAAGTGGTGCAAATTTAAAATAAAAAATCATCAATAAAAACAGATGCGGGGATTCAGTGAAAATAAAACTCTGTGTAACTCTGTGATTTCTCTGTGTGACTCCGTGTAAGTTCTTTATATTTTTTAAGTTACACAGAGTTACACAGAGAAATCACAGAGGACCACAGTGGGCCACAGAGTATCAAAATTGTTATTTAATCAGAATAGGCTTACCTAATCCAACTTTCTCAAGATCATCAAGTTGTGTTTTAGCATCACCTACGACAATATAGTACATTTTTGCAGGATCAATATACTTATTTGCAAGCGCCAGCTCCTTTTCAACAGTCAGACCTTTGATAAAACTTTCTTCTTTCTTGATATAATCATCAGGCAGATCGAATGCAGTCATCGTGTTCAGCATGCTGAGAAGGTTGCCAAGAGTTTCAAAACGGAGAGCATTGCTCTTCATAAGAGAAGATTTAGTGAAATCTATGTACTCCTGGGGAATGCTCTTCCTGTACTTCTCCATTTCCGTTTTAAAAATTGTCACAGACTCGAGTGTCGAATTTGTACGGACTCTTGATGTTGCTATGAAAGTTCCATAATTTTTTGATCCAACAATATTCGATCTGGCTCCATATGTAAATCCTTTTTCCTCCCTGAGAATAAGGTTGAATACGCCATTGAATGATCCTCCCAGTTTATAATTGGCAACAGTTGCAGGGAAGAAATCAGGATCAGTCCTCGGGAGTGATGGCGTACCAATAGCGATAACCGATTGTTTTGCACCCGGCACATCTACAAAATAGATCTGTGACTTATCCGGTGGCCCCGGTACTTTAATCTCTGGTATAATCACTTCCTTCGGTTTCCAGTTCAGACTGAGACCTGAGAGAGCTGCCTTAACCCTTGACTGATCCACATCACCTACTATCAGGAATCTGGATATTGATGGTGATATATATTTATTATAATAATCTCTAAGATCCTCAATAGTTATTGCAGTTACAGATGTTTCAGTACCTGTCGCATCTACAGCAAGGATGTTATCGCCAAACACTAGTTTATTGAGTGTATTTGATGCAAGATAATCCGGGCTAGCGGCATTACGTTTGAGATTATTAATAACGCGGCTTTTTGTCAGGGCAAATGATTCAGCATCCCATCTTGGTTCAAGAAGAATCTCCTTAACGAGTGCAAGAGTCTTCTCAAAGTTTTTTGCCATAGAACTTACCTCCACAGAAATATCCTCATTGCCGGAAGTCACTCTGATTGAAGCTCCAAGCAGGCCTATCGCATCTTCAAGCTCTTCAGGCGTTTTGTTTTTTGTTCCTTCATTCATCATAGCAGCAACCATACTGGCAACACCCGCTTTCTCGATCTTATCAAGCATATGACCACCATCAATGACAATTGAATATTGTATCAGTGGCAGTTCGTTATGAGCTATTCCCCATATCTTCAAACCATTGGTAAGAGATGCTTTCCATGGAGAAGGAATAGTTACTTCAGGGTCCGGACCTATCTTAGGCATAATGGACCTGTCAAGTTTAGTCTTGGTTTTGATGACAGGTTCATCCTTTGTTGTATCGGCTTTTACTTCAGCTGCTTTTGTTATATCTTCTTCAATAATATCTGATTTTTGTGATCCTACGGCAATCAGGTTAAGTTTTCCTTTTGGTACAAAACTTGTTTCTACAAAATTCTTTCCTTTAATATACTTGTTGTAAGCTGCTTTCACATCTGCCATTGTAACGGACTGAATAGCTGCAAGATCTTTCTTATAATATTCCGGATCTCCGGTGTTCATTGTGTACTCGGCAAACTGAAAAGCTTTTCCCTGGACACTTGCGAAGCTGTTGTAGAAACGGGTTTCATAACCGGCTTTAATTCTTGTAAGATCTTCTTCACTAAAACCATCTTTTTCAAATTTGGTGAATCCTTCAAAAATCGCCTTCTCCACATCGGTCAGGTTGACATCAGTGTTAGCAGTGACTGATATAGTGAAGCTCCCGGCTAATTCCTGAGAGCCATTCCTGGACATAACCCTGGAAGTGAGTTTTTTGTCTTTTACAAGAATTGCATACAACGGAGATTTCTTTGTCCCGGCAAGCAAATCGCTCAGAAAGTTGAGAGCATAAGAGTCTTTGGAGTATCGCTCGGCAGATGGAAATACCATAGTCAATTGCGGCATCTTTGCAAAATTATCCTCATGGTAAATCCTTATTGTTGAGCTGAGTGCTACTGGCATCGGACTCCTTTTCTCAATTTTGACACCTTCAGGTATTTCACCGAAATACTTAGCCACCATCGCCTTGACTTCGTCCTTATTTATATCTCCCGATATAACTACTGTTGCATTATTTGGAGCATAGAATTTATTATGAAATGCTTTGACATCTTCCACAGTAGCACCGGTAAGATCTTCCATATTTCCAATTACCGTCCAGCTGTAGGGATGACCTTTTGGGTAAAGATTCTTTGCAATGATTTCCTGATTGAATCCATATGCGGCATTATCCACACTCTCGCGTTTTTCATTCTGAACAACATTCTGCTGATTTGCGAGTGCGCTTTTTGTAACGGTATTAGTGAGGTAACCCATCCTGTCCGATTCCATCCACATTGCCATTTCAAGAGCATTTTTCGGGATTATCTCAAAATAATTTGTTCTGTCATTATTTGTGCTTCCATTGAGCGTTCCTCCTGCTCCCTGAATGTTTTTGAAATATGTATCTTCCGGAACATTCTCTGATCTTTGAAACATCATGTGTTCAAAAAGGTGAGCAAATCCTGTCTTCCCGGGAACCTCCCGGCTGGAACCCACATGATAGTAGACAGCCAGTGCAGCAATAGGATCTGATTTATCTACATTGAGTACAACTGTTAATCCGTTTGGCAGTTTATATTTCTCAAATGGTATTGATAAACCGGTTTCTTTGGACTGCGGTTTAAATGATATAAGTCCAATTGTCATAATCGTAGTAACTATTAATAATAATCGTTTCATAATTAATTTAAATAAAATTTCTTTTTCTTAAACTTTTGAAGGACCGAAGTTAAAATAAAACACGAACTAAAAGATTCTTATAACATTATTTAACAGTTGATTGGTTTATTGTAACAAAGACTCTAAACAATCTTATTATGAAACTGCACAAGCCCAATGAGAATTGCATCGTAAAGAATTAATCATTGGATATTGATAATTAAAAAAAATGCTTATTTTTGCCCGTGATTTTGCGGGAGTAGCTCAGTTGGTAGAGCACGACCTTGCCAAGGTCGGGGTCGCGGGTTCGAGTCCCGTCTCCCGCTCATACAAAAAAGGCTGTGGAAACAGCCTTTTATTATTTACGAGTGTCGACGACATCTTAACATGGAGGAGGAAACGAGTAAATAATAAATAGCCACGATAGTGGCTTTTTTGTTTGGAAGCATCACCTAAGGGTCCGCCATGCCGCAGTCATGGCAATCCCGTCTCCCGCTCAAATTAGAGGCGGCATTATGATGTTGCCTTTTTTATTTTATATTGATTCAGACAATAGATTGGAAATTCAAAGGAGTATTCCTTCTGAAAATGGCAATAATTAACTTTCTATTCAGTTAAAATTCAGTCAAATAAATAAAATATTTTAATTCATAATTCAGGTGCAGTTGTTAACAATTTCAACTTTAAATCTGTTAATAAAAATCTCTTAAGTTTATTTAGAATAAATAAAAATAATATAAATTTGTATTAACAAACTGAAGGACTGAACCTAATCTGAGTATTTGTGTTTTATCAGGCATCGGTTTGAAACCAATTTTTTTGGGAGAGAGTCCCACTCCGTTGGCTGGGACTAAATACAAATTACTAAAATGGCTACAAAAGCAACTGCTAAAAAGGCTGCACCAGGTTCGACAAAGAAAACTGCAGCTGGTGCTACCAAAGCTAAGCCGAAAGGCAAAAAGTAAGCGATTATAAAAAAGGCGCCCCGAGAGGCGCCTTTTTCTTTATAAGAAACAGCTTGTGTTTTCTTTTATTTCTTAACAGGGCCCCACTCAAGAAGTGTATTATTTTCAAAATAGAGCCAGGTATTTTTGAATATCCATTCTTCCTTCACAACATTTCCGCTTATAATCCTATTGATCTTCTCTGCCATACCCCAACTGTCTTTTACCATGTCCGAATTCATCCCTTTCCAGATCTTTCCGGTGATGAGTCTTGATGCCATGTTGGTACCATATTTATTTTCAAGATAGGAATATCTGGTTTGCTGCTGATCCGCCATAGGCTCTGTCTGCCGGTCAGAGGGTTGGGCCTGGAAAGGCTGCTGGTTTTGAACTTGTATTCTTTTCAATATCACATGACGATTGAAAATGTATCCTTCATTATCATCATAGACCACATGAAGGTATGTACTGTCTGAATCGAGGACAGTAACGACAGAGTCTGCAGGAATGATAACAATTACTGAGGTAAGATCATCTTTGGATGCAAAAAGACGGCTTGAATTGGTCAATTTGCCAGTAGTGGTCACATTCTGACTGGCAGTATTATTCTGTTCCGAGGTCCGAGGCTTGTCCAGCTTGTTTGTCTGTGCATTAAGATAAATTACACTTAAAGTAAGTAGAAGAAAAAAGAATGTTTTTTTCATATGATATTTTCTTTTTGTTAAAGCAAAAACTGTACCAATTTTAATCGGCGCAAAGGCGCAATGGCACAATGGCTCAAAGGTGTACATCATAAAAAACACCTCTGTTTTACCTTTAAGCTGTTGAGCCATTGTACCATTAAGCCTTCTTTTTTATAAGCATCATTCCATCACGAATTGGGATGATGACTTCCTCAATTATTGATTCAGCCCGTATCATTGCATTAAAATTGATTATACCCCTTGTCTGGGGATCATTTGATTCATTATCCAGAACCTGTCCCCCCCACAATACATTATCGGCAAGAATGAAACCTCCGGGCTTTACCTTCTCAATAATAAGTTTATAATATTCAATATATTCTCTTTTATCTCCGTCAATAAATACCAGGTCAAACATCCTGTCAAGGCCGGGAATTATATCCTGCGCTTTACCTGTCAGTTGTATGATCTTTGCTTCTGCTCCAGCCCGGCAAATGAAAGAATGGGCAAACTCAGACAATTCATCATTTAATTCAATCGTTATAAGTTTACCGCCCGGCTTCAGGCCCTTAGACAGACATATTGCAGAATAGCCGGTGAATGTACCGATTTCAAGAATATTCTCAGGTCTGATCATCAGAGAAATGAATTCAAGAAATAATCCCTGAATATGGCCTGATACCATATTCGGATTAATAAACCTGATATGCGTCTGCCTGTAAAGATCTTCGAGAACCGGATTTTCCGGTGTAGAAAATTGCTCTATATATTGTTCAAGTTTTTTGTTCATAGTTTGAAAATAAGTCAGAAGTCCGAAGTCAGAAGTGGTAAGCTCGAAGGATTTTTTAACTTCGGTCTTCCGACTTCCGTCTTCCGGCTATTTGTATATCAATGTCGATAGTTTCTCAGGATTAAAAATATCGTTTGCAGTCTCGAGCAATTCAGATGCAGTTACTGCATCAATTTTATTACACAGATCTTCAATACTGTCAATTTTATTGAATATCAGGAGGCTCTTTCCCAAACTTAGCATAAGACTTTCATGGTTTTCATAACCCCTTGCCAGATAGCCTTTTATCTGGCTTTTTGCTTTGCTGAGCTGAATAGTTCCGAGTTTTGTATTCCGCAGTTTTCCAAGCTCAATAAGTGCTATCGCAATACTTTTGTTTAAGTACTGACTATCCGTTCCAAAATAAATTGAAAAGATGCCAGTATCATTATAGGGACTATAACTCGATTCAACATTATAAGCAAAGCCATGTTTTTCGCGCAATGATAAGTTCAGCCTTGAATTCAGTCCCTGACCGCCAAGAATATTGTTCAGAAGAAACATACCCATTCTGCGGTTATCCTTAAGATCATATGCCAGATTTCCCATGATGCAATGATTCTGGTAAGTATTCATTTTTTTTGTAACTGAAGCAGGTTTATATAACCAGCTCCTGTTGATTTTTTCAGTCTGTTTTTCGGTAACGATGTTCTCAAAATTTAATCTGAACAGCTTCAGTATTTTTTCATCAGCGATGTTGCCTACTGAGCAGAATACCATCTGGCTGGTATTGTAATTCTTTGAGATAAAGCTCTTAATACTCTTCTGCGAGAATGATTTTACAGAATCAGGTGTACCGAGAATGTTACGGCCTATAGGCTGGTTTGAGAAGATCAGCTCTTCGAAATCATCAAATATTAGTTCCGATGGATTATCGAGATAGGAGTTTATCTCTTCAATTACTACATCTTTTTCTTTCTCAATCTCTTTTTCGGGAAAAACAGAATTGAAGGATATATCACTTATCAATTCGATTGCTCTCTCATAATCCTCCTTAAGAAATGAAGCATGGATTGCTGTTTCTTCCTTTGTTGTATACGCATTGAGTTCACCCCCCACGTCTTCAAGCCGGCTGAGAATGTGATAAGCTTTTCTTTTCTTCGTTCCTTTAAAAAGCATGTGCTCAATAAAGTGTGCTATTCCATGTTCAGGTACGGTTTCATCGCGGGAACCGGTATTGATAATAAGCCCACAGTGGGCAACTAATCCCGGGATGCGGTAATGAACCAGTCTGATGCCGTTATCGAGAGTGTTAAGGAGAAGATCCATCTTTTCTTTTTAGTAAGGAGGCAAAGGTACCACAACATTAAAATGATTCCAAATAGAATTGGAAATCTGAGAAATAGATGGGGAAAAAGAAATAAATGGAAATAGAAGAAATAGAGGTAATGAGTTAGGCTATTTCAGCCCATTAAATTATATATTTCAGCCTGCTTCAACTTATTACAATTTTTTCTTTCAACCTATTTCAACCTATTTCAATTACTTAATTCAACCTGTTTTAGCCTAAACAATGAAATAAAGATGTTTTTTTTTACCAAAGTATTTGGTTACTCGGATTTGAGATATATATTTGCAGTCCGAAAAGGAGGTGCCATAGCTCAGTCGGTAGAGCAATGGACTGAAAATCCATGTGTCCCCGGTTCGATTCCTGGTGGCACCACTTCTTAAAATCGCAGACCCCTGTAGATCAACGATTTACAGGGGTCTTTAAATTTCTTGTTGACGGACGTTGTAATGGAAGAATTGCCCTTTATACCGGAAGATTCAACTTGTTTATAATATCCTTAAATCTTTGTTCGTTCTTCAGAGGTTTAAAGTATATATCACCATTATTCATCCATGGAATAAAATCTCCATGTTTTTTATAGGCAATCTCAAGACAGTCTATTGCCTTTTGTTTTTCTCCAAGTGTAGCGTATAATTCTGCCAGTCCCCAGGCATACCACCATTGATCCAGTTGCTTTTCCATTTTTGCAACGACCTCAAGCGCTTTTTCTTTTTGACCGGCCCGGGCGTAAGCTATTCCAAGTCCGCTTTCGTAGGCAGGACTAATGGCAAGTCCTTTCCTGTGTATTTCAATTGCTTCATAAAACATCCCCATTTCAGCATACGCTGATCCGATAAGATAAAATGCGAGAGTACTGTCAGACTGTAACTGCAAAAGTTTTCGTGCTTCGGTTATGACATCATCAAAACGGGCAAAATCCATATAAAGCCATGCAAGATAACCCTGGCTGACCGGATCTGTCGGATCAATTTCAACTGCCTTTTTCATTTCAGAGATGGCTTGATTAGGGTTGTTCAGCAGAACATAATACCATCCGAAAAGATAGTGGACCGATGGTATATTCGGATTAAGTTCCATAGCACGTTTTAAACAATGTTCTGTTGCAGGGAAATCCCATTCGGTATAAAGATACCTCTCCGCAAGTACGACGTATGCATCAGTAAGGGTCGAATCAATTGAAAGAGCTTTTAAGGCATAGCTTTTTGCTTTGGCTGAGGCATTTTCATCCGTGCCAGATGTGTGGCTTGCCGTACCATAACCAATAGCGAGTCCAACATAAGGCAAAGGATCTGCTGGATCAATTTCTATTGCGTCATTAAAGTATTTTATCCCTTTTTCAAAATCTTCCTTGGTGTTTTTTTTCATGAAGTAAATTCCCCTGTTATAAGCTTTAAGAATCTCAGGGTTATGCTCCCTGTTACTTGCCAGTTTTTTATCATCCTGGGGATTTACTTTAACCTGTAGGCCGTCCATAATATGTCGTACTATATCGTTATAAACTGATCCTATGTTATTCCAATTCTGACTGAAGGTTGAACTCCATACATATTTTTCTGATGGGAAAGCTTCAACTAACCTGACTTCTATCTGGAGATTATCTTCCGACCCTTTTATTGTAGATTCAATAATATTATTGACGCTCAGTTTTTTAGCAATCTGCTGAATTGATTCCTGGCTTTTAGAGAATTGTAGCGTTGATTGTTCCGGCCTGACTGTCAGGTTGCTTAACTTGCCTAATTCACCAATTAAAGCATCCTGAATCCCTGAAGCAATATAATCCAGGTCAGGATTGCCTGTAAAATTGGATACTGGCAAAACAGCTATAGCTTTATTAACTGTCTCAGCGGACATTAATCCGGCTTCTGGTTTCCTTTTATGCTTTGGATAAATAAATAAAACTGCCAGGATCAGGATAATTCCTATTGAGGCCAGCAGAACAGTAGCTTTGTAAACTCTCTTACTTAGAAAGGTTTTAGTGGTTGCGGCAGGCTGCAGATTTTCGGAAAAATCCGCAATACCTCTTGTGTGATAGGATTTAGTTGCTCTTCTTTCAGGATCGGGATGAAGGCCATAAATTACATCTTTTACGGTATTTGCCACCTTGTTAATCTGATCGCGATAGAAAGTTTTGTTAAGATTTTTATCAGGATTATCAGAGGGTTTCAAGGGCCTATTCACACCAGCACTTTCGTAAATAAATTCAATTGACCTGATCCTGCTACCAATTTCCCTTTCAAAGAGTTCAATATCAGAAGTATCCAGCTCATGTATCTTTACAGGAATTATTCTGCTGCATATATTTCCGTTTACAAGCTTTACATCTTTTCCTAACGGATCAGTCAGGGCAATCCTGTTAAAAGCGACAAATTCATTCTGCCAGGCGAAACTTTTGGGGTCGCAATAAGTTTGAGAAATGATTGGAATAAAAACAAGTGATTTTAATTTCAATTCGAGACTCTTATCCACATTATAAATCTCAAGCAGACCGTCATGTGGGTTTTCATCAAAATAGATTGAAACATCTTCTTTGAAAGTCGCCTCAATTTCATTTTTAAGATGTTCGACAAATTCTGTAACCCAGCCATCGTACTTATTGTCCTTCTGGCGATAGCTAATGAAGATATCATACTCGTAACCAGGTATTATACTTGCCATTTTGATAATGAATGAAGAAAGTTAAAGAACAAATTTCTTAATCTATATCAAAATTAAAACTTAAATAAACGTTAACCAAAAAAATAAATTCATATCAAATTCTTTGTTTTATTCTGAAATAGCTCGTCACATCAAAAACCATTCAGGATAAAAATTAAACAAAATCTTAAGTGAGATTAAAAACTAAATGCCGGGATCCTTACCTGAGGATACAGGATTGGGAAAATAATAAAGGCAAAAGTTACCCTTATGGTTCCCATAAAAAAACCTGTATGTTATTATTATACAGGCTTATACTTTATTTTTTTGTAGTGGAATTTGTCATTTCCGGAATCGATGTTCATAGCGAGATATCTAAAGAAAGAACTCTTGCCAATGTCACTGTTTTCAGCAAGACCCACTTTTCCTGCTTTGGGTAAGATCAGATCTACAATCGATCTTTTACTTGTTATTCCAGCAAGCTGGCAAATTATTTTCATATACTGATTCATTTTTTGATTACTTAGTGGTGCAGATGTAATACCATTAATGAAAAGATCTCTAACTCTCTCTAAAGTTGGTTTCGCTGTCAAATCAAGAAATCTTATCACTTCCTAAAATAGCAGAACCCGTAAGATCAACGTCTTACGGGTTTTTGTTTTGAGGGCGCTGGTGTTCCAGTATCAATGATATCCTATTCGAAATAAATTCATAACAAAACAAATTGAAACAGAAACTCAGGTATGCTAAAACATTTATTTAGTTTTATTTATTTAAATATACTTTTGTATTGTTTCGTTTAGTTTTTTTATTTAATATTGCATTCATTAAAGGACGAATTAACAAACCATACTTATGAAAAAACTATACCTATACTTATTTTTTATTATGGTTGCCCCGGTTTTACTGGAAGGTCAAACTAAAAGCATGCGAACTGTTGAGGGTACAATCACTAATAAGATGACCAACGAAAAGCTTGCCGGAGTAAGTATTGTAGTCCCTGGTACAACCAGAGGTGTTACAACCAATATTGACGGGCACTATTCAATTGATGTTCAACCCAGGGATTCTCTGCTGCAATTTTCGTTTATAGGATACTTAACACAGGCTGTTCAAATTAAAAATCAAACGAAAATTAATGTAGCCTTAGTAGAAAACTTTAAAAATCTTGACGAAGTGATTGTAGTAGGTTACGGGACGCAGAAAAAAAGTGATTTGACCGGCTCTATTTCTACTGTTAATATAAAAGAACTGAGTGAAAGGAACGTAAGTTCCGTCAGTCAGGCTTTACAAGGCCAGGTTGCTGGAGTTGATGTTAGCTCCAGTTCCGGGGCTCCGGGTGCTGGAGTTACAATCAGGATACGTGGAATTGGAACCATAAATAATTCTGACCCACTATTTGTTGTTGACGGTATGATGGTAAATGACATCGATTTTGTTAACCCAAATGATATAGAATCAATGCAGGTATTGAAAGATGCTTCAGCCACTGCCATTTATGGTTCACGAGGTGCAAATGGCGTCATCATTTTAACAACCAAGAAAGGCTCCAAAGGGGATGCTGTGGTTAATTTCTCTTCATATGTTGGTGTACAAAATGCATGGCGTTCTTCAAATGTTATGGACGGTCCGACATGGGCATATTTAAGAAACGAAGCTTTGATTGCCAAAGGTTATGCGCCGATAGTTACGGATCCTTCAAAACTACCAACAACCAATTGGTTTAAAGAGATTTCGAATGAAAATGCTTCTATCTCAAATGTTGACCTTTCTATTTCAGGAGGCAGTGAAAAAGGCAGTTACTTTTTAAGCGTTAACAAGTTTGATCAGGAAGGTATTATTAAAAAGACCAGTTACAACAGACTCACACTTCGCAGTAACTCAACTCTCGATGTTAAACCATGGTTAAAAGTAGGTGAAAATATTACCCTTATTAAAACAACCAGCCATAATCCGCCTCCAAGTGATGAGTGGACAGGTCCTCTGCTGACAGCTATGGTCAGGGACCCGGCAACATCGGTCCGAAACGCTGATGGCACTTTCACAAAAAGTATATATAACGACACATTTAACCCGGCTGCCACAATTGAATATTATAATAACGAAAATATTACATATAGAACATTAGGTAACGTATTCGCCGATATAACCTTACTAAAAGGATTAGTGTTCAAGACAGATTATTCATTTGAATACACCTATAGTGATGCAAGAGACTATATTCCGGTATATTACGTGTTTAACGCACAGCAAAATGCTAAAAGTTCATTAAGCGATTACTATGGAAAGAATTATATTCTGCAATGGACAAATACATTGAATTATGAAAAGAAATTTGGTAACCATTCTATTTCAGCGTTAGCCGGAACTGAAAGTTTTGGCGACGATTACAAGGAGAGTGGCATTGCAGTAAGTGGTCTGCCTAAAGATTACGATGCTATAACCATCGATAACGCTTCCGGTAACAATTCAGCAAGGGTTAATGGATCCTACTCTCAATCGCGTCAGTATTCATTTTTGGCAAGATTAAACTATAGCTTTAAGGATAAGTATTTATTAACTTCCAATTTCCGGGCAGACGGTTCATCGAAATTTCTTAAAGGGAAAAGATGGGATTATTTCCCTTCATTCTCTCTTGGATGGAAAATGTCTGAAGAACCTTTCCTGAAATCCGTCGCTTTTGTCAACAGTCTTAAATTAAGAGTCGGTTGGGGTCAAATTGGCAATCAGGGAAGTGTCGGTTCTTATGATTATTTAACCACCGCAAGCTCGGGTGCTGACTATATATGGGGTGGTGTACTGCATCCCGGTTACTCTTTCCCTGGTGTGGGGAATCCGGAACTAAGGTGGGAAAAAACGACAACTACAAACTTCGGCGTTGATTTTAGTGTACTCAATAGCAAACTATCAGGTACAATAGAATATTATATAAGAAACACAACCGGGATGTTACTGCAGGTTCCAACTCCGGGGCAAACCGGAATTGAAAATAGTCCGTATCAAAATGCCGGTGAAATGAAGAATTCAGGCATTGAACTCTCTTTAGAGTATAGAAATATGGATCACGACTTCACCTACTCTTTTGGCGGAAATTTCAGCACAATCAAAAATAAGGTAGTAAGTCTGGGCGTAATACAGGGTTTTATTTCCAGCGCCTCATTTGCCAATATGGCTTATTTAGAGAGAACTTATTCGGGTGCGCCTATAGCTCAGTTTTACGGATATAAAACCGATGGTTTGTTCCAGAATCAGGCAGAAATTGATGCACAAACAGCTCAAAAAAACGTGTCTCCCGGCGATATAAGATATGTTGATGCCGATAAGAATGGTGAACTGGATGTAGTAAAACTTGGAAGCCCGTTGCCAAAATTTACTTATTCCTTTAATGCAAACTTTTCATATAAAGGTTTTGATTTAAGTACAACATTTCAGGGTGTTTATGGCAATAAGCTTTTTAACGGGCCCGCCATATATACCAAATCCTCAACTGCAGCCTGGAACCTTTCAAGGGATATGATTAACCGTTGGGTTGGTGAAGGTACTCAAACCGATGCCCGCTATCCGCGTATGGCTGCCAATGATGTTAATAACGGATATATCTCGGATCGTTTTATTGAAGACGGATCCTATTTCAGGATTAAAACACTTCAATTGGGATATAGTCTCAATAAGAGCCTGACATCCAAAATGCATGTAACTAATGTGCGTATATATTTAAATGCACAGAACCTCCTGACCTTTACCAAATATACAGGCCTCGATCCTGAAATTGGTATTAACGGACCTCTTGAAATAGGTGTTGACCGTGGAGTTTATCCTCAGGGCAGAGCTTATAGCTTAGGTTTGAATGTTACTTTTTAAATTCTCATTATTAAAAACTTAAGTCAATGAAAAATATATTTTCTTATAGCGTAATAGTTGTTTGCATGTTACTGGGTTTCCAGGCCTGCAAGCCGGATAAATTTTTAGATACACCCGTGCCCAGTATAACTGATGCGATTTTCTTTGAAAATGATGCTGCTGCGCTATCGGTATTACCTGGGGTATATGACCCTGCAGGATGGGGTAATTATTCTCAATACCTTGAGTGGGCTATAGGAGATGTTGTCTCAGACGATGCGGTAAAAGGAGGCGGAGGTGACGGCGATCAGCCTCAGATGTACGATCTGGAGCATTTTCAGGCATCAGAACAGACTGCAGTACTTGAATCTGTCTGGTCTGACCTTTATGTAGGGATAAATCGCGCCAACAAGCTTATTAAAGGAGTAACTGATAATAGTAAAATAAGCGCTGATGTTCAGAAACGCCTTATTGCAGAGTCTAAGTTTTTGAGGGCTTATTATAACTTCTGTCTGGTAAGGATATTTGGAGGAATACCAATAGTAGATCATATCTTAGTGCCTTCAGAATATTCTAATCCCAGAAATACCATGGAAGAATGTTGGACATTCATAGAAAGTGACCTTAAGGCAGCAATTCCAGATTTGCCTCTGAAAAGCACGAT
>Ga0302271_10003196_pt1 | contig 14040 bp, 5 predicted proteins | sample III_Bog_N1_1_FD_198767 | JGI IMG/M metagenome (GOLD analysis project Ga0302271, IMG submission 198767) | Peat permafrost microbial communities from Stordalen Mire near Abisko, Sweden - III_Bog_N1_1 | ecosystem: Environmental > Terrestrial > Soil > Wetlands > Peat | place: Sweden: Abisko... | reverse complement strand
AGTTTATTTTTTTCTCTGAAATGAGAGGCAGAATGGTTATGAGATGGATTGATAGATTGAAGATAAAGATGGAAGATAGAAATTATAGAAGGAGGAGGAGATTGTGAAGTTAATAATAATAATAATATTATAGATTAATTACTAACCCAAATGGATTTGGATAATTCATCAATCGAAGTTATTTTGATTTGGTAGGTACATCTACCGATTTAAAATAACTGTGATTTCATTACCAAGCTTAGCTTCCTTAAGTAGTTTCAGTCGCTTATTCTGACTAAATAAACCTTAAACAAGATTAAGAACAAATTGTTAGTTTTTTGAAGGAAAAATGTAAATTTATTATTATTTTTTTACTTGGTTGGAATTTATGAATTTTCTTGGAAATCTTAATCAATCCAGCTCTTTGGAAGATTTAACCCAATATTTATGAATTTGTCAGCTGTTTAGTGTTGCTTGCTGAGCTGTTACTGATTCTCATACTACCATCTATATTTTTAAGCTTCGATCCTTCCATCCAAGTATCCTTATTTGGCGTTGTAGGAGTGTTGATGTTGTCATCGACTTTAGAGGAAATAGCATCTTTGAGCTTCGCTTTATAGTTGTCTTGAAGTTATTATTGAATGGATTCGTATAATGAAGGGAGAATCTAGCTTCTATCAGCTATCTCGATCCTTCTCAAGAGTACTCTTTGTTAAAAGAAAAATAATGAAAAATGATTTAAAATAACTATGTAAGTTTTTCAGAAAAAATCAAGTTTATTTTTCATTTTTAATCAAGAAAACAATGAAAACTCTTATGATTATTAACCATACTAATTGAAGACTCTTTGGTTATGAAGGAAAGTCTCCCAGTGGTGAAGTGTAGGTGGTTAAGAGTTGATACTCGCGAAAACTCTGAGATCGTTTAAATTAAACTTCACAAGCAAAGCTACATCTCTCTGCTAAAGGGTATCGTGAATCTCACTAATAGGATCAAAGAGAATTATATCCCCTGTTTTAGCTGTTTGTCTCATGTCTTTCTCGGTTATCAAATCACGCTGTGGATAATTTAAAATATTTAGGAATGATGATAAATTAAAAAAAGGAAATCTTTGGATTAAATATTTCTTTCTTTCGTGTCCGTTACTTTGTATTGCTGCTTGAACTACCTATTATTCAGATAAAGTTTTGGATTCTTAGCATTAGCAGTGATAGCAAGGGAGATTGCTTTATGCCATTTATTTATATCTCCTAACTGAATTTCTTGTAATTTGAGGATCTTTCTCATTTCAGGTATTCGAAGCTGCAATTTTGTTGGGTTACTGGCGAGAGATACACTGCAGGCTAAGTGTTTAAGATTAATGCAGCCTCGCTCTTTAATGCATCGCTCATCGCTCCAATAGCGTAGTTTCTCAAGACTTAACACGAAATATCTCTTCTAGAAAAAAAGAAAAAAAGAAGTAATTTTTTTATGGTTTTTTCTTCCAACATTTCCCCTTACTTGATAAGAATTGAGAAAACGATTGCTGCTTTTTTTCATCAGCCATCCTTGGATGATGATTTTTCGTTCTTCTTGTGCTTTTTATTGTTGCTATTATTGCTGCAGTTAAGGAACAGGAAGCTCTTTGTGTTTCTATAGGAGATCAAGATTGGTATCACAGAATTAGATATTCTAATCAAAGCGGACATTCCCAATTGAGGAGAATGCAGTTTGTTTGGAAGAGGAAGAACAAAGAATACTTTTTTTCTTAATGGCCTTCTTGGGATTCGGTAATTCACTTTCGTGGCTGCTCTTATGGAGAGTAGAGCTTCCGATTGTGTCATCGTCCACTTGTGCTTGATTTAGGATCAGAAGTGATTAGAGAGGCTACTGTTACTGCTAAGGTTTCTCATTTGATCCTGGAGTTGAAATTGCTTTTATAGGTGGGTTTGCTAATATCTTATTTGAAAGGGAAGTGATCTTTCCAGATGAAGAAACCAATGGAAATATTCTACCTATTTCACTAATTGAATTAGGAAGAAACTTCTTGCTGAACTCTTTGTTGATTCTGTTGATCAAAGGGTGCTTTTTCTTCTTGGTTTAGGGATTATTATTAAGTTGATCCTTCGTTTCAATAGTATTTTCGATATTAAAGTGATTCTTCTTCTTTTCTTCCTCCTCTAGGTTTTTTACAACATTTTTCATAGGATTATTCTCTTCTGCTGTTGGAATTTCAAGGTGTTGCAATTCAGAAGTACTTAGCCCAGATGAGGCTTCTTTCTCCGTCATCCAATCTACACTATCACCTTCACCTTCATCTAAATCTTCAAGTGAATCAAACGTTGAGGAATCATGTTCTCCCCTATTTCCTAGTTTATCCAAATCACTGAAATCTGAGGAACACTCAGAACTACCAGAAAAAGATTTATCTGCACATCCATTAAATGTCTTAGACTTATTTCCACGTTTATAAGGTGCTTAAAGCTCACTATGTGTAGCATTGATTAATGCATTCTCTTCAGGGATATCTCCTTCAGCTAGTTGCCAACAAAGTACAAAAACAATATTTTTATAATTAATAGAAAAACAGCTAAGATGTTGTTATTTTAATGATTTTCTCAATGAATTGCACACTTTCTCCTGACAAATACCCATGCGCTCCTTCGAATAATATGCACATAATGGACTAAAACAAGTCTTTTTACTGGAATCCCCCAAAAAAGTTTTCAAAAAGTTAGGTGAAATCTCTTGTTAAGATTCATGTTTTTGTTCATTTATTTCTTGAAATTAAAAAAATCTCTTTTACTGTCTGACAAAGCATGAGTCATATTATTGTGGCAGGCTTGAAATGACAAGTACTGAATTGATTAAATCAGATGTTCGCTGACAAGTTGCAGCAGTTTTACATCATCATCTAAGATGCTGAGAGTTTGGTTTTTGGGAATAGGAAATTAAGGAGTAGCGGAGAGCTGTTTCATATCTCCATCTGGGGTATCATCCGATAGAATGCTGATGCTAGGGTCATGATTAGTAATCCCTCCAAGTCTCTCATCTTGACTTGCTTCAGACAAGAGTACAGTTGCATCTGCATCTCCATCTGCTGCTTGCTGACGATTCGAGAAGGCTCCATTTGCAAACATTGGCTAGTACTTTTTTTTTTACAATCGTTTACCTTCAGAATGAGAGAGAGGCTACAACAAAAGAAATATTTTTTTCTTTCCTACTCCAAACACTAATAGTTCAATCTTGTAACAATCTCCCTCCTCTTTTATTAAAACAGTGCTGCGATCAACTAAGTTTCTGATATTTCTTTCCAAATATCGGCTTTAATTACTCCCCACTTAAAAGCTTAATGATAATTTGGTTAGAAAGGGAGTATTTTTCTCTCGATCTCTTGTAGATTAAATTGTCTTTCCTAGTGAATTAGCAGAGAGAAGGGCAGCATATTATTATGCCTTACAAAAAGTGAAGGCAATCAAATAGTGATTCTTTTATTTTGTTTTATTTTTTCTTTGTTGTAACCTGTGATAAATTAATTAATGTGTTTAAGATGTGTATCCAAGTATCATTTTCATCAAAATATCTTCCGAATTCAAAGCCAAATTTAAATATAAAAAACAATCCATCAATAATATTGTTAATTAAGAATCACCCCCATCTTTTGAAGTATTTCCAGGAACTAAAAATCAATTCCAAACAAAAAATGAAATAGATCACAAAGAAAATACATTTAAATTCTCTTAAGATAATCACATAAAATAAGGAAATTCTTGGGGGGGGGGTGGCTTAATTTTAATTTTACTTCTAATACTCCTCTGGTAATGTTAATAAATTGCGCAATAAACCAGCGATCTTTGAAGATCTTATTGTTCCTTATTCTCTCAAAATCATTCTAAGCCACATGTGATTTAAAACTAAAATTAATTCACTGTAAAGGTGCTTTTTACACAGGGAGCAGCAATTAATTGACTCTTTGATTAAATTGAAAAATAAACAAATCTCAATAAAACAAATAAATCTACCGAAAAGTGCATCCTCATTATTGTAAATTCCAAGAATAATTTTAACTCTTTTTGTAAATACCATCTGATATTTACTCTGAAAAGATAAATCAAAAGAGCTGAAATTAAGCTTTTTGGGAGAAGTTGTTTTTTCCATTATTTATTTTTTGTTATGAACATGCGGTCATACTTGCGTTAGATTGAAATTATCTCCCAAAAATTATCACTGTTTAGCAACAAAAAATGACAAATAGGACTCATTTGATTTAAATAACAGGACAAATATATTTTAACACACAAATTCTCTGAACTAATCTTCAAAAGCTAGTATTTTCAGTTCTGACATTGGGCATGATAAACTGTCCTAAGTAAGCTTTGATTGGAAAAAGGTCTACGAAATTAATGAGCATTCTCTTTCTTCATCATATTTAAGAGCGATCGCTACTGCTGATGCAGTCATTTTTTGCTTGAATCACATAGTAAATCTCACATATTGGATTATTGTCCTCCAGCTCAAAACTAATTACTTTTTCAGTCCTATTGAATTATTTTCTAAATTCACTGACTAATTTATTCTAAAAGTCTAAAACCATGATGGCTGTTACTACATAGTAAATGCCGCCTTCTTCCAATGAAAACTGTATTGCAAAATCATCCTTTTTTAAATGAAATAATAGGTCTTTATCTTTGTAGAGTTTTGTCAGGAGATTGATCATACAAGCATTCTCATTAATCTAGAATGGTGGGTTATTATTATCACTTGTATTGGAATTTTGTAGGAAAGATGAAGAGAGTGAATAGATTTTGTACTCAGTGGTTGCTGAGCTTGCACTTTTTTTTGAATCAACTGTTATTGAAACTGTTCTATTTTCTACAGGCTATTCTACAGGCTATTCTACAGGCTTTACATTAGGCAATTTGGTTATGAGATTTTCATATGTATCTATTTTCGCTGAAGGATCATTCTCTTAAACTTTCTTTTTTATATATCCGCAACAATAACTCATTATTGTTTGAGTTTCTTTGAAAGCAGCTAGAAGATATTTTTTTTTAATTTATTCTTATCTTCTCTTTCTTTCTCTTTGCTGGTATTTTTCTGAAGATTGTGAGTAACTAAAAGGGAATTAATTATTTCTTCAGAAAACAATTTAATAATTTTCTTTTTTTTCACTCTATTTAATTAGAAAAAATAATAGTCTTTAAGTCATTTACCAGATACGATTTGAAGAAAAAGATAAATTCTTTAATAATAATATTCGTAGGGGAATGAAAGTGAGGGACAATAATTCAAATTTTGTTTTTTAGCCTAATATTCTATTTCAAAGATTTTAGAATTCGAGAGTAAGAAGAGGACAGAAAAAAAGAGAAAATGACAATTGCTCTTTGCTGAGATTGTTTATGCTAGAACTCTTTCAATAATAAACATTACAACAATCGAAATAACTAATTTCGCTTTTGTTCAGGATTTTCTTTGAGAATTATTAATTCAGTCATCTGAACAGTATCAACAACAATTTCTTGATCTCAAAGGTCAAGGTAAATTTCTTATTAGTTTTCCCTAATTCCCAAATACTGATCTTTAAGAATTTAGTGTGAAATTGGATTCCCACAATTATTTTTTCCAAAAAAGAAATTCAGAGATGTATTTAATTCTATTATTATTGTTGTGTCAAACAATGGATCATACTAACGTTAGATTGATTTTTTCCCCTCTAAATTATCACAGTTTAACAACAAAAAATGACAAAAACAATTCATTTGATTTAACATGAAAATATATTTTAACACACAATTTCACTCAACTGGCCTTCATAAGCAAGTATTCTCAGTTCAGATGTTGGGTATGATAAACTCTCCTAAGTAAGCTTCTACATGAAAAAGGGTCTACGAAATTAACGGGCATTCTTTTTCTTCATTATTACAAAGAGCCATTGCTGTCATTTTTTGTTTGAATCGCATAGTAAATCACGCTTATCGGATAACTTCCCTTCAGCTCAAAACATATTACTTTATCATTATCATCGAATTATTTCATAAATTCACTGATTAAGTTATGCTAAGTGCGTAAAACCATGATGGCTTTTACGACATATTGAATGTTGCTTTCTTCCAATGAAAACTATACAGTTGAATCAATCATTTTGACCTCAAGTATGTTAATGCCTAGATTTGATTAGTTTGGATCGTTGAATAATCTTGTCAGGAGATTGATCATACAACTATTATTATTAATCTAGAAAGGTGGATAGACTTTGTTCTCTGTAGTGGTTCTTGCGATTCGATATCTATTATATTCTTTTCTTATTACCACTTCAGGACCATTCTAATTTACTATATTTTTGTGTTCCTCTTTTTCATCTCCACAACAGATATTCATTGTTTGAGTTTCTTTGAAAGAAACTTGAAGATTGTTATTAATTTTACTTTTTTTGTTATCTTCTCTCTTTCTCTTTGCTGGTATTTTTCTGAAGATTGCGAGTATCTAAATGTGATTCAATTATTTCTTCAAAAGATATTTTAAAACACTTCTTTGTTTTTCACACATTTTAATTGAAAAAACAATAGACTTTTAAGTTATTTACGATTTGAAGGAAAAGAATAATTCTTTTATATGTGTGGGGTAGGGCGAATGAAAGTGGGGAGAATAATTTCAAATTTGTTTTTTAAGCATAATATCCTATTTCAAAGCTAAAACTTCGAGAGTAAGAAGAAAAGAAGGATAGCAAAAGTTGAAATTAATAATTTCAGTTTGGTCTAGGATTTTCTTGGAGAATTGTTAATTCAGTCAGCTACAGTATCAACAATATTTTCTTGATCACAATATTATCACAAATGCTGTTGAAGTTAGCTATTAGTTAAAATAGCAAAGCAATATTCCAAAATGCATTAAGGTTTTATTCTCTTAGCTGTTTGTTGGTAAAAAACACTAAAAAAAATGGTAATAATTGGAGATTGTTTTATTTATTATTAAATGGTAATACTCAATACATTATTCTCAAATTATTTCATGGATTTTTATTTAATTGTTAAAATTTTTTTTTAAACCCAAGTTAATATCCGAGAGAGAAAATTACCAATCTTCATCTGTGAAAGCACAAGATAATTTACATCAGCAAATTTTCAATCTAGACTATCCAAGAGTACCTTGATTTTGCCCTGAAAAATGTTTTCATCACAAACAATAATATTTTATGGAATTATGAGGATTCCTTCAGATAAATAGCGAATTTCGTCAAACAATCTGTCCAAGAAACATAAAACTCTGTGGATGCTCTATCGAAAGTAATAAAATAATCTCAACAAAAATAAATTTATTATCTGTCAATAATATTGTTGTTATGCTTCTTTTTGATAAGTCTGAATTAAATTAAAATTACTATTTTTTTTCTACAAAAAGTTTGAAATATCTAATTCTAATTGTTGTAGGGTTTTTGCATTTCTATTAATTTGTATTCTAATCTTGAATTATTTCTCTTTATTGCTGATTTTTTTATTCTTGATTAATGTTTTCCTTTTCTTCAGTAATTCCTCTTGTTTGTTGAAAAGATGAGTTCAGAGAAGAGCAGATTGATTCTTTTTGAAAACAGCGAAATAAATAATTGGTGTTATCTTGGATTTATATGTATCTCCCCTTTCCCCCACAAATTACAATAATTAATCATATTTTTAGAAGATATTGATTAACTCAGCTAATTTGCTATTCTTAATTTATGGGGGGTTATTTCTAATATCTTAATGGAAGATAAATTATTTTTTTCTCAACCTCAATGAAAAGAAAGTGCAAATAAAATATAAAAAAAACATGAATTAGTTTCGACCTTTAAATGAGGGATACAAGAAGACAATGATGGCACTTATGGACAACACAATAATAACAGATTTACATGATTTTAAATTAAATATCTATTTTTAATGATTTTTTCTTTCATTTTCATTACAAATTACAATTTATTCTTTTTGTATTTTCTTTTATTTCATTGAAATTGAAAGAGAAATCTTAAATCTTAGTCCTCGCTGGAAGAATGAATATACGAGCTTACAAAAGAAACAAAAACGACATAAATTAAAGACCATCCGCGTTATTTCTGCGAAGGAGCTGACTGGAAAACGTTGCTTGAGCTCCTTAACAGGAATAATGAGAATCGGGTTTTTTCTTTTGATTGGTGAAATAGTTAGATTATATTATTCTCTGCTGAGATGATCAGTGCTTGGTAGCAGGGGCGGTAACGGTTTAACCACCAGATGCCTAGAGACCGACTGCAGTCTTGAAGGAATCATAAAGCCACCATTGGAGACCAGTGAGTGTACCAATCATGATGATTCTTGTGAAAAGTCCAGCCCAGAGTCCCTTGAATCCGATTTCGGCGTAGATCTTGCTGACGTTTTCTCCGAGAGATCCTTGAGTCTTGATGGAGTTGAGCTTGGAGACCATGGTATCAGCAGGGTGAGAGACGATAGCGCAGAAGATACCAGCGCAGTATCCAGACATGAATGTGACGGAGAGTTATTGACCCTTGGAGTATTCGCTTCTAGGCTTAGTGAAGACCTTGGCGTAGAAGAGCTCAACGATTTGCTCGAATGCAACGAACTTGACAATAGTGTAAGGGACTTGTCTCATCCATAGGGGGGAGAGACCCTTGTAGAGTCCTTGAGTTCCTTCAGTGCTGAAGACTTGATTGAAAGCGGTAGCGAAGGAAGTGGTGAAAGTGCCAGGCTTGGAAGTTTGCATTCTGACCTTAATAGCCTCGAAGGGACAAAGGAAGCAGTCAGCAATAATTTCAGCAGAACCAGAAGCGACAGACCAGCAGATTCTTCTGTTGTTAGTGTATCTTTCCTCACCTGTTAATATGAAACATAATCATTGAGATGATAAAGGTAAAAATTTTCTGCGTAAGGAAATCAAAATTTGCTAATTAATTTATCTCCCTTCTTCATTCAAAAATTTTCAGTTAAATTGTTTTGTTTGTTTTCCCGTTCCTCAATTAAGAATTCTAGTAACTTCGAGAAACAACTTCGATTGTTCTATTTAGAGTTGCTTAACTTTCAATCTTTTTATCTCCTTAAAAATACCAATGAAGGTCGAAACTATTGTTCTTTATCAGTTTAAATTTGCTATCAAAACAGGGGGAGGGGGAGGGATAATGGATGAAATTGCTCCTTACCAACAACTTTCTTGCAGAGATCCTTGAAGACTTCGTAGAAACCAAACTTGCCCATTCCTTGGAGGGAGTAACCAATAAGGGTGGGAACCCAGCCGAGTGCGAGACCCTTGCCGCCGAATCCTTCAGTCTTAGCTAATGATGATAAACCTTCTCCGAGGGTCTTGTACATAGTAGGGAACACCTAAAGAAAGAAATAAAAATAAGTATATCAATAAAACAGCCATTTTTTTGAACAAACTGAGATGTCCAAGTCAAAAAATCCATACCTGTCTTCTGCACTTGACTACGTCGAGAGGGACCATGGAAGTGTGTGTGAGACCACATGCAAACATACCGCCAACCATGCATTTTAAATAATAACTTAAATCGTGAGTGTCGCCGCCCATTTCTTTTTCTTGTTGTGTTTTTGTACTTTGGATTTTTATTCTGTTTAAATTAATTTATAGGATCACATATTTTGTCCCCCTCCTTTTCATTCACTTTCACAGCAGCAATTAAATTTTTTATTTTAGTACTTCTCTCGTTTAGTTTCTACCCTCCCTACGAATGTTCAGAGTATATCTTACATCCAACCTTCGAAAAACAAATCATTGTGCATTTTATTCATCATTACTCTTGTGTGTTCTCCCTATGCAAATTTTCACTTTTCTAATGCTAATAATATTTCAATGAATGCCTAGGAGAGTCTTCCGCTGCTTTAGCAATCGATATTTTTGATTTCCCGCTGGTTATTCACTTTGTTTTGGGGCTCAAAAATGGGTTGAGTATTTTAATTTCTACTTAAAAAAGATATGCTTTGAAAGGTTTAAATTTCTTTTTATTTTATTAAAGCTGATGGTAAACAATCTACCAGTGAAGAAAGAGCGTTGAAAGATATTTTTAAAGCTTGAAATACTCATTTATCTTTAAAAGAGAATAATTAAAGGAAGGGCTAATACATGATATAACTGCTCAAGAAGCCCAAGGGGTATTTTTCATCTTGCTGATTATGATTCTTGAATAAATTGTTTCTTCAAAGAGCTTGTTCGCTTTAGAAATAAGGTAATTATTTCAAAAATTCGGGAGATTAAAAGGTAAAACTCCTTTCTCATCAATTCGTTACGCACTTTCTAATTATTTGGCTTAAATCGAAATTGAGTCATCTCTTACTTATTATTTTCATATTTTTAGTAAAAATTAACCATTCAAAATCGAACGATATCTCCAATAAAAAGTAGGAAAAATTGCTATATTATTACAATCAATAACAAAAACAGTTTCAATAAAAATGAAAAATAAGATACAGAACTAGCAAAATTTATCAATTTTAGCTATTTTATTCTTCAAAGTAACTAAAATATAATTAAATAAAGCAACGAACCAAAAGAGAAGGAGTGGGAGAGAAGGAGTGGGAGAGAAGAAGTGGGAGAGAAGAAGTGGGAGAGTTCACCAGGAATATTTCGCTGAATGTCAACTCCTAGAAGAAACTATCTACACAATGGAATTTAAATGACTTAATTAATCAAGTTTTTTTTATTTTAAATAATCGCTTCCTTCGAAAGGAATTGTTGTTTATTAAATTCACTTTCTCAAAAAATATCAAAATGGTTTCTGATGATGATATTCAGATCTTAATAGGAGAAGAACAAAAAATTCCAGCTTTATTGAATAATTAAGATTAAAGCTAAAGCAAGAATGTCTTTATGAGTTCATATATTTTAGTAAGATTGACTTTGCAAGACAACCGCAATCAAGTCTAGTTTAATATTTCGGACGACTTCTAGGGTAATTTACAAAGAAAAGTTACAAAATATTAACAAGAAAAAATACCACAATTTAAGAATATGTTGGTTAAATTATGTCTAATTTAGAAGGAGAGTTTCAAGCGTTTAAAGAGATATTTCATACATACAGCCAAGATTGTCCATAATAATTTAAAAAAGAGGGAGAACTTACTTTTTAAAGCATTATTTTACTTAATTTATCTTTTTAATAAGTCATATTAAAAATAATATTAGTTTTCATTTGTATCTTAAATTAATCCTGAAAACAAATTAATCTCATTAAGAAAATAGTAATAGGCATTGTAATAGGAAAGCAATATTTTTAAAAAGACATGCAAGATTAACAGCAAGTAATGTTTAAATTATAAATTGCAAGCTGTGAGTCCTTGTTTTTGTTTATCATGAGTATTTTTGCAATTTCTAATTAAGATTCCATTCAGAATCTTTTTTTATAAGAGATGAAATGAGAAGGACAAAGTGATGCAAAAATTAAACAAACTGCTTTTATCAGAAATGCTCCTACTAGAGTTACAAAAAATGGGACGAGTGATAATAAAGGAATTATGATGTTCGCATAAAGTGTGTTTTAGAAGCTCTAAGCGCACGTATAAGAGTGGTTGTAATAGTATCTTCTGAAACCTGTGCATGTCCAGAGAAGATTAAGTAATCCAAGAATCAACACACTAAACCCTGCATTCGATAGCAAACCCTTCTATCGAATCCTAGTAAATAATAAAAGTGCAACTTAATTTTAGCAAATCGTTCTAGTGTTGATTGGCAAATAAATGTTATTTTGAAAAAAATATTTTCCCTAATTCTTAGTTCCAAATTCTAAAATCTTTTGGGTTAAGAGAATAGTTAGTTTTTCTTTACAAAAAATGTTGATATTCTTAGACAATAAATCAAAGTGATATTTTACCATCTTCCTATTTTTTTGGAGCTGATTTTCTATTTGACATCGAGCGAAGCTAGCTAGGAAAGTTTCTAAGACACAAAGAAAAACAGTATGATTACAAGATAAATAATAGAAGGATCATAATGAAAAATTGCTAAATCCATTAGAAAAATGAATATTAATCTTAATATTTGCCTACAAAGCATATTTATTGGTTTTTTAGATTTAATATCAAAATTATCGCAACTCACCTTTTTCTCTATTTGAATGATCTTGTAATACAGGATAGCGATATTCACAATCGATACACATAGAATTACAGCTTGTATCTATAGCCAAAATTTGTATCCGTTTTTGATGATGCAAGGATCGTTGACTAGTTCATCAAGGTAAAGGGAGTTGATGATCATCCCGAGAAGCAATACATTTGCTGTAAATGGAACTACCCTGATTGAGAAAGGATTTCAAAAATGGTTAGCATTATTGGAGAAGAGAAAGAGAAAGAGTAAAAAAATTATTGTTCTTTGTGTTCTTGTTCTGACCATATTTTTTCAACTTTGGGGACAGCTTTATCGAACATCCATCTCTTGTCCAATGTCCACAGCCAGCAGACAAATTCCATTGAGTTTGTTGTTTCCTTGAGAGTTGAATCTAACTAAATTCTGAAATTCTTCTTCTTCTTCTTTTGTTTTTGTTTTTGAGAGGTGTCTTCGAATTTGTTAGTTAAAAGGAAAAAAAAGGAAAATAATATCATAAGAAATTAGTGTCTTTGATTGGTGGTTTTGATTTATTGTTAAAGAAATAGAAAGAATTAAGACTCGTTTTTGACAAAGAAGGAGTTAAGGGAGAATAGATTAATCGATATTTGAAAACAAAAGGAAGGAAAAAGAGTTAATTAAATGAAATAGAACATATGAAAAGGATAACTATGATTTATTTCTTTGGCGAAAAGAGACGAAATAAGAGAAGTGTGGGAGGATTAGAGCTCTGAAATTAGTTCATTAAAATATCTAAAAATAAATGAAAAGACTTGGATTTATTTAAGCCTTCTTTGGACTGTTTTCTCTTTGTATTTCTGTGAAAAAGAAAGAATAAATTAATCACAAAAAGAACAAAACATAATTAAAAAAAACTTACCAACAAAATGGATCCCAAGAACCGTAAGACTTTCTAGAAGAAATCAAAGCTTAGCGCATTGCTCGATAAGCTGATGCCTAAGAGCATTGAAGGCAAGAAACAAAGAATTCAATAAATCAGAGATGTTTCAATCTTCGCTATCTCAGTTGGAGTCTTCGTAGTTTTTGAGAAACAAATCAGAGAATTCCTGAAAATCGACTACAATCAACTTAAGCAAATGATGCAAAACCCACCTTAATGAGAGTTTAGATCTAATAATTATAAATTTAAAACTAAAGGTTTTGAGAACTGAATAACCATATCACACTTGCAGAAAAGGTTTCTAAGAATCAGCCATCTCCTCCCTATCTCTCTTAGGCATGTTCATCATATTATAAAGTGTGAACATATTATTTGAAAATAACATTTATCAAGAAAAAGATGTAAAACACATAAATGTATTAATTCCTGTTGTAGAGTATCTGCCAGCTTATTTGTCATCTTGATTTTAGAGAAAATAGTCAAAATCTTCTTTGCCAAAGACTACGAGTTTTTCATACTATCGAATCAGTTGGTTTGTGAATAATGTGAACAGATATTTATCTTCTTTTAACTCAATATTGATTGTCTTTAGAAATTTCTAATTCTTTCTCATTAATTATCAAATTAATTTAAATCAAATCCTTGGGTGAAACAACTAAAATAAGGATGCCAAATGAACAGACAAAAGCACAAGCATTAACCATGCAAAGGAGCTTCTCGCCTGTGAATTATTTTTAGAAATATTTTATTTTAAAATATTTATATTTTGCAATGTTATATTTTTATTATTTATCTTGTTTCACAATCTCTTTGATTTTCAGCCTATTTTATTAGCCCTTAACTAAGCAAGAACAATTAACCTGATTTTATTCCTTTAAAAATCAATTCCAAAATATAATTGAAAAACGGATTTAACACAATATTTAAAACAAAAGGTATCCAAAAAAATAAAATCAGGTTTTGTTCAGCTGAAAGAAACAATGATAAAACTGCTCTTGATCATTAACAATCTAGGCAAGGTGCGAGTCAGCAAATTCTATGAGAATATTGGAGGTAATGCAGAAATAAAGATATTCTAAAGAGTTGTTCAGTTTTTAGTTATG
>Ga0302271_10003195_pt1 | contig 14047 bp, 7 predicted proteins | sample III_Bog_N1_1_FD_198767 | JGI IMG/M metagenome (GOLD analysis project Ga0302271, IMG submission 198767) | Peat permafrost microbial communities from Stordalen Mire near Abisko, Sweden - III_Bog_N1_1 | ecosystem: Environmental > Terrestrial > Soil > Wetlands > Peat | place: Sweden: Abisko... | reverse complement strand
GAAGATTTTAGGAAGATAACTCTCTTTGTATTAATGATCAATTTCAATTAAAAAAATTATTGAAATTTAATTAATGGGAAATTTACGAATTTCACCAAATCTTACACTTTTCATGACTCTATTAAAACTTGCCTCCTTATGTTTTCTGATTAACGGGACATCTCAAAAGGGAATCCCAATCTATTCTTATGATCAGGATATAAATAATCTAAGTCATAATAATTAAAAAACAATATTCTGCATATGGAAATCGTGAAGTCAAGTAAGATATTTCATAGATTCATAATCATTGTTGCTTTCTTTAAAATACCTCTGCTAACTATCTCTTTTTAACATGGTTGTTTTCTTTTCAAGGTAAATCGATGCTAGAAGAGGTTTTAGAAAAATGCAAATAGCAGCTCGTTGAATAGAAAGAGAGGTATTTGGTTGATGATCACAAAGTCAGTCAAACTTTTGACTGGGAAACGATCAGCTTAGCTTCGAGTGATATATAATTTGAACTAGAATAAATGGAGGGACGATCATTCTTGGAAGATAAAAGCCATAATGGTGGGTGGTTATGGTACAAAAACATGAACATCCCGAGTTTGAAATTCAAATACAGTTCCTGTTCTTCAAATGAGGATAGATTAATAGCATTAAAGGTTCTAGCTGTTCGAAACGATGAAGACAATCAGTGGAGAGAAGTTGCTATGAAAGGCACTGAAAGTTGTAGTTTCTAAAAAGATGACATGACTGCTGAAATCAGTTCAATCCGCTTCATTGATACAAGCTACAATTTCAAGGTAATTAGGGGTAGGATGAAGATATTTTTTAAGGAAAGGAAGAATAAATTAAGTTTGAGAGAGAAGAATTAATTAATAATGGGAATTGTAATAAAAAATATTTACATGATACTATTGATTATGTATCTTAAACCCACATTATTAAATGTACAGGAATCCCAAGATAGATAATTTAAAAAATTGGGAGAGGGGGGAGGGGGATAAAGATAAGTGTTAAGTAATTCAATCAAAAATGAATTCATCAATCAGTGCAGTAAGGATTATATTCAAATCCTAGGATATTAGAATAACTTTTAAGATGCATTTCTTCTTTTCAATCCAATCAATCCTGCAAATCCTAATCCAAATGTATCAAATTACCTACTCCCCCTCGATATTTTTTTCATTCAGTTTGAGTATAATTTAGAGCATATTTTTCTTACAAAGTGGTTTCATTTGATCTTTTTAAATACTTTCCCTAATTTTATTTACATTTTTCTTCTTCAATTCCCTTCCTCCTTCTAAAGTTCTTATTAATTCATGTTATCAAAAGGGAGCTAAATTCTTTCTCGTGTTAGTGTTTTATACTGTTAGCTCAGAAGCATCTTCTACTTAGACTCTATTGGAAATCAAACTGAGCCCTCCAATCTACGTAGAATCCAGGAAAAAATCCTTTCAAGCAAGAGTACAACTATTTATTGCACTTTATTTTCTATGAAAAATCTGATCTTGATTTTGTGTTTTAAAATTTAGTCAAGCAAGATTAAAATCTTTGAACCCTTCCAGCCTGATTTGATAACCAAAATCTATGGAAAGAAAAATTAAAAAAAAACAAACAGGATAATTCAACCCAATGCACAATTCGAAGATCTTCTCTCGTACTACACAACAGCAACCATCCGTCATAAGATCTACCATCCATTTTTCATTTTTCTCAAATTTCATTAAGCAGTTTGCCTGTACTATAGCTCACCACTTATCCTTCTTAACTACTTAGTAATATTTAGAAAGAACTACTGTTATCTTCATCAGTACTAGTAATTTTATCTGAAAACTTAAACACAATATTTTCGACAGGATGAGAATTTCTTCATTGAAGCATAGAAGATAATTTTCAATCAATTGCTGAATAACTAATCAGATAAAGCTTGCTAGAAACCTTCCTTGATTATTTGCTTGAAGAGGGACAGCGGTATGTAAGATTGGCCTCGAAATGTGAGAAAAGTAATGAATAAACACTCTTTAAACAATATTGGGCAAATTCAAGGAATTCTCATGATTTATTACTTTTTCACAAAACAATTTTGTAATCATCTAAAAAAAGATAGACAAATTGCTTTAAAGCACTGAAAGTGTGTTCTTCCGTTACATGAAATCCTCCGAGTTTCCCTATCAAATTCCAGAAACATACACTGAAGTCATTTATTCTGTAAAAACAAATACTAATAATATTTTTTCTTTATACTACGGTGGAATCATTTTTTGTTGATGTTTGTAACTTGATTTATTCTTAAGTTTTGAATAAAATAACAATCATAAAAAGGATGAGTTGAGACAAAATTACACTCGAAGCTACAATCGATTGAACCAGTTGTAATTTCAGATCCAAACAGAGAAAACTACTGCTTTATGTGAAACTCCTGATCTTTATGGAAAATAACAAAGAATTAAACACTAAAATCAACAACAAACAACAAAGTAATTTACAGACATTATTCCAAGTTTGCAACTGCTCCAAGTTCAGAGAGAATCACCTAAATAGTTATCATTTGGTTCACTGACAGAAATCTAAAATCAGACTATTTAAACCAACCAAAATCTTGAAGATTTACTGAATCCAATGCAACCAAGCAGTTCCCTAAACAACTACCCCCTTACAATTAATCTTCAAATACTTTTAGAACTTTACCAAATCCACAATAGAAGTAATAATCTTAACCAAAATTAAGCCTCATATTTGCTGAGATAGGAAAATCTAAGTAATGGATTGACCGGGTTGCGTCAATAAAGTTCGCAAGACTCTCTTTAGCATTTTGACAGCAGCTTTAATACAAATTGGGAATTTAGAAATCCTTACAATCAAATCAACAATTAATAATTAAATCAGTAATCCTAAAAAGACCAGTAATACTACTAAACCCAACAGCTTTAGCTTGGGTGGTAAAATCATTAGAAGTAGCTTAGAGATCACTCAAATCACCTGAGCTCAAATACTTCTTAGAATGATTTACTATTTCCTTAAAACATTAATCCGTAAACATTGCAATTAAGGCAATCATAGGCGTAGTTGCAATAGCAGACAAATGCCCTCTTTGTTTATTCCAATGCTCAAGGTTCAACCTTGAATTATGATGGTTTTCAGACTATCCTTGATCCTCTTCAAATATAGAACATTTCATCAAGTCAGTCACTTTAAACTTCTGATTGTAGTTAGTATTCTGATTTTTTTTCTTTAAATAACCCAGCAACAACATAATCCCCTTTTCTTTCTCTCGCTCCAACATATTCAAATGGCAATAACTACTAATTAGGATAGTAGTTGTGAGAGGATTAGTTTCCTTGCACAAATTGAATCCTCATTTACTTCTCAGCTTACACGAAGACTCAAAACCGAAAAACTAACATTCTTAATACTTAACAGTGTGATAAAAAAAATGAATTCTGATGTTATTTTCGAGATGTAACTTGCATAATCAATCAAAACTAGTATGCTTGAGGGAAGAAATATCTCGGTTTTAATTGTTGTTTTCTTAGTTTTTAAGTTTATTTGTTCATAGAAATATTATCGAATTGTTCAATAAAAATCCAAATAAAATAAATTATGTAATTGAAAATGTCAATTTAAAATAGTTTTTCGTTTAATACCAAAATTTTGATGATAGGCTTTATTGTTTTTTCTCTCTATTTTTGCTAACAATTGTGTGATTTTTGTTATTGTTCTTGTCTAGAGCACAAAATTAAAGTTCAGTTGGAAAGGGAATGGGTTTTTAAATATTCGCAATAGCAAAGAATAAATAAACTAACATGTAATTTGATTAGGTAACAGAAATAAAAAATTGAGAAAAAGAAGAAGATGAAGATAACGAAGAGAGAAAATATTAAAACACAAAAAGATAAAAACCTTTATGCAGTCATTATGAGAATTGGATAATTTGGAAATTAGGTTTCAAGATTGTGGAGAAGTACTGAGTGGTAGGAATTAAGGAAGGAGGATGCTACATTTTTTTTTCAGCTTCCTGATTCACAGATATTACCATTATCTAAAGTTATTGCTAAACCAGGGAATCTTTCTGTATCTTTTTCGGAGTTGATAGATTTTTGAATTAGCCTACGACTTCTTCTCGTAACCAAGAGATTTGGAGAATTCATGATAGGATTACCATTATTATTACTTTAATCTGTAAATTTAATCTTCTATCCTTGAATTGCTGTCATGGATCGCTTTTTGAAAGAGTTCTTAGTTAAAGAAGATTAACAACTACTCATATTTGAATCTTCGCTCTTTCTGTTTTTTCCTTCTCCTCCTTCTTAATAGGCATCTCGATTATCTTCTAAACCTCGGTTCTTGTTGTCTCTTCGTTTAGGTGTTTCAGTTAATTTATTGGAGTAAATATACTTGAGAACTATGTTTGAAGAACTCGTATGAGAAGACGAAGATGTAGAAGATATCATGCCCAATGTATCGGAGGATACTAAAGTACCTTCTTCTCTTTGTAGTTTAGCAGTAGTCTTTTCAGTGTATGCTTTCTATGTAATGATATTCTCTTCATTTTCATATTTTGTTTTTTGAGTAACATTCTTGTTTTGTAAAAATTTTTCACCCAAGAGACTCATCTCAGCAAGTTTATTAGGAGTTATAGAGAGTATTCTTGATCGAATTGAATTAGAAGTAAACGAATGCTATTGCGAGTTAGCAACCTCAAAGGATTCTTCGGGTTTAGTAATCCTGCTATTAATTTACTTTTTGAAATAATTTCTTATTTTGATGCTTATCTCGTTGTTTTGGCTAGATTGTTCAGTTGCTGAGACTACAAGTTATTGCTATTTTAATTTATGTTACCGCTGCTGCTTGTGTGCTGATGTAGATCCATCAAAGACTGCAACTGAGTTAAAGTAATTGAGTAAGGAGTTCTTTTAATGCTTGCAACTATCCAGCAATTGCTCGTTTTTCGATTATGATTGATTGTTACTTTCTGCTGATTTTTTTGTCCCATTTACAGTCAGAGTAGTTTCAACTAATTGCTCTACTGATGACATAAATGAAGGGTTAGTTTGAATTCTTGCATCCTCAGTAACCCCCAGATGCATGGGGTTTCTAATTTTCATATTATTGTATGTAGTCTCTGTGTTATTTTAGTTTTGTAATCTCAGGTACTGCTATGCATTAAACTTGTGATTTGGAGTCTAAGATTCCTGTATTTCTGTTAGCTAACTGGATGGATTAGCAGTCGAGATAGTATGAAGGGTGGAATTGTTATTCTTATTGCACACAGGAGATAAGTAAGAATTATGCTATTTTTCTAACATGCATGTATGGTTTCTCTTTTTGTTGGTTCTATTTCGAAGTATTCGTTGCTATTCTTTGGAAGCGCAGACAAATGCATTAAAATCTAACTGAAATGGATTCTGTTTCACAGCTGATTTGGATTGTCTATTACTTGAATCTGATCTGTCTTGTATTGCAGTTACCAAAGTTGGATGCTTGAATAAGCATCTTTGATTGACTGGAGTTTTTTCCTTTTCTAAAACAATTGAGGTACTTTTCTTTCTAAATTACTCTACAGACGAAGAAGATTAAGGGTTTTCTGAATAACCAAATGACTGCTCATTATTCTATTGATTTCTCAAATCTACCATCTTTCTCTCCATTTCATCTCTCCCTCCGTTGCTGCTACATATTCTCTTTCTAATAGCACTGTTAGTTCTACTTCCCAGATTGGCTTTCTCATTACTTAAAGTACTACTTACAGGAAGTAATGTCTCGAAACTATGAGACAATCCAAGAGTTTCTTGTCTTCTCAGGTTTGTTCCACCTGTAGTTGTTGTTCTTGCTAATCTGATAGGCTCATTTTAAGAAGAGTCTGTATTATCGTTTTCATCAATATTTGAAGTGTTAGTCTAGAAGGATTATCCCATTGAAGAGTGCTTTTTATTCTAGAGAAATACCGTGAGGAGCCTTTCCCGACGAGGTCTTTAAGCTTAAGATATATCTAAGATAAATCTTTCAGCGATTCGGGTTTCTTCACATTATTGCTGCTTTTTCAAGGCCAAGAACTTTTGAAGTTCACTTTTTTCCTTTGATTTGCTTGTTGCAATATTGCCCTGGTTAGAATTACTTTGCTAGTGCTAGTATTTTAATTATTTAAAGTGCTCTGCATTCTATTGCTCGATGCTCAAAGAAGAAAACGTAGATTACTACAATTATTACTGAAGAGTGCTATTGTCTTCCCTGAAAATATTTAAAATTTCCTAACATTTATTTCCTTTTTTTAGTGGTTTTTCAGATTTATTTGCGAAAACTTCAATATTTCTGCTTTTTGAGCTCATAGAAGTTGATAAATCTGAGATGTGTTTGCTCCTGCTGCCTCCCATAGTTTACTCTTATAGCAAAGAGTCAATGAAGGCCTATTGAAAAACACTTTTATTGCTGATTACTTCATTAGTTCTCGCACGAATCTCTCCCATGCGTAATACTACCCGTCTGGCCATTGTAAAGCAGAACTGTTGTCGATCTAAAACTACTTTCTTTTTCGAGTGTGTGTGCTTTTTGATGGAGTATTTATCTGTTTTTGACTTATTATTTTTATTCTTTGCTTTATTGTCCTATTATTTCACTTCTTATTCAGCTGATGGATTCTTTGCTAGATTCTTTTAATTATGCAATCTCACACTTTATTTATTGCTAGAAGAATCTCAAAAAAATCAATAATGCATATACTCTTTATTCATCTAATTTCGAGTCCTTTATGTTTAATTACTCTCCTTAATTGTTATTTTTTGCTTAATTAATGTTTCGCGCGTATTAATCTGCATTGTGGTAATACTGCTCACAATCAGAAAAGGACTTAAATTGATTACTTCTTTAATTATCCATGGTTTTCTAAAATTTTAGGAGAAAATGCTATTATGAGCACTTATCTATTACAATTTAATTCAAACTTGGATCTATTCAATCCCTCCCCAGATGAACAGGCAAGGTAAGAAAAATAAATTGGAAGTTTAACTTTATGAAATTTGAAGCCAAAAAATACATAAAAAATCTAAGGGGACAGTAATCATTTAATTATGTATTATTTTCATTTGAATTAGGTCGTTTAGCAAAAATACCTATTTTTGGCCTTAAAAATAGAAAAATAAGGGAAATTCACAATACCACTGCTTCCCTGACAATCAAATAGACTTTAACAAAAATAGCTGAGGAATCTCAGTGAAGAAGAATATTAGAGGTACTTTCCATTTTAATAAACAAAGCAATAAGCAAATTCTATGTTTTTTTAGATACATTATCTTGAAATAAAGCTAGTATGTATTAAATTTCTCAATATTTTTTTAATTACTTGTTGCTTTCTTGAAAAGGGGCATCAAAAGAGCTTTGCTATGGTAATAAAAAAAATGACGTTGGGTGGAATTGATCTGAAGAACGGCATCAATCTGATTGAGATGATTTTTTAAAAGATTAAAAAATACACAATAATGTTTCTCTTTAGTATTATTTAAGAAAATGCTTCTTTGCCAGATTGTTTGAATAGTAAGACTTATTTTTTATGTGGAATAAGAGCAAAAGCTTTCTCTATAATTAATGACAGTTTCTGTCGAAATAATGTGTCTCAATATTATTCATTTATTTATTCATTTTTGAATTGAAAATGTTTTTAAGAGTTTTCAAAAGGAACTATTTTATGTCAAACAGAAAAGTCAAGTAATTAAGGTAAATTGTTTAAAGGGATGCATTCCTTATTTGGTAAAACTACAGATGGATAGATTAATAAATATGTTAAGAGGGCTTTTTAAAGATCCAGAATCTTTGCAAATGTTGATTTAAAAAGGTCAATTTTTAAAATTTCATTTAATTGATTTAGTATAAAAATTTGTTTGAATTAATTAAATCATGCATGATTGTTTGGGATACTGAACAAAAGAAGAAAATGAATGTGGATTTCTTTGAGAAAATATCTTAAATTTTTCAAATTAATTATTCTCATACTTTATATCTCTTCAACTAGTGTAAAAAAATGGATTGCGCATTATGCTAAAAATATGAAAAATTAAAACATTTTAATGCTCAAAATGCTATGTTTTCGATAGTAATTTAGTTAATATTCACAAATCAAGCATGCTTTATTAGAAAAAAAATGAATTCATCAGTGAATAAAGAAAAAAGTTTGTTTGTTCTTTCTATTTTTTAAAAACATACAGTAGATGTTCTTCTTGATTACTCTGATCTTAGTATGACTAAAACGAACTCCCCTTAGAAATACTAAATAACCCCGTTTATTTAAAAGAAAGAAGCAAAAAATATTGCAAAAGAAAGAGAAGATTATTTATCCCAGTGCCAGCAATTAATTGAATTAAGCCGAAAGTTCTTTCAATTCAAAGGAAATCCCCAAAAAAGAAATACAAACAAATCACTAATCTAATAATAATCTTTTGAGATTATCTTGGTCGAAAAACAAAACTACTAATCTCTTTTTTCACTGCAGTAAACCAAAAAAGATTCCAGTAGGTTTTTGTACAAACTGTTTGTTCGTTTTTACACTGTCCATCTTCTTAATCAAAAACAACATTTTCAACTTACACTCTAGGGACCAATCTAATTCACTACACTACACTATGAAGGAGGATTTCAAGAATAAGGAGAGCATCTTCAGTGAGAAAAAAGTAGGCCGATTGTTTGAGCATACAACTGCTTGGGAGAATGAGCGATTGAAGGAAAAAGAAACAAGATCAAATGCTGACACAGTGCAGATCTTGATGATCACTGCAATGCTACTTGTTAGCTGCGGAGTCTATGGTATTGTAATCACAGTGGAGTTAGACAATGAAAATCTCAGATACTCAAGAAAAGTATCAATCGCGCTGTCTATTGCAGTAATGATTGTAGGAGCGCTAATCATAAGGTTAGCTTTAAATCAACCTGCTGGGTTTAGAAGGAGTTCAAAAATGATACGCTTTGGGATAGCTTCATATCTACTCTTCAGCTGTGGGATTCTGTTCGAAATATCCTTGTTCAATATGTCTACAGTGAATATATCGATTTCGATCGTTGGAGTCATTCAAAGCATAATTCTGCTACCTGCGATTTTGGAAGAGAGAAGAATATTCGAGCCATTGTTTTCGCATGGAGCGTTGATTTATATTTGCCTGCGAGGGTTTTTAGCATATGATTGGTATGATTAATGCCCTGCTAGTGCAATGATTTCCCTAGGGATTATTGGTATTTCAGGTCTAGCAAGAGTTAATTAAATCCATACTAAAATTGCTGATAAAAAAGACGAATAAGAATATATTAAGATTCTTCGAGGTGATATTGTGAACATTAAGGTATTTTATTCTAATGTCCTGCAGTACATTCCTCATGGGATTGCGTTCATTGATGAGTAGATGACTGTGACTTATTCTAATAATAATCTGCAATAAATGCTGAATTGTCATAAAAACGAAGATCTTTTTTCTGCACTCAATACACTATCATGGACACCACCGTAGGATGTCTCTCAGTAGTAAAAACACTAAACGACATAATAGATTTCGAGTAAACTGAATATTTAAGATAAATCTAGACCACTTTTCAAAGCTACTGCTAGTAATAGATTGATCTAATTACCTGACTCTAAATCATCTAGATTCATTGATGGTAGCAAATAAAATAATAATTAGGAAGGAAATGCTTCTTACAATGGTTTTAACCATGATAGGAGCAAATCAAATAGTAGTAGTTCATACCCTCTCCAGCACATAAATCGTTAAAGCACAAATGCTACAGGAAAAGATCATGGAGTGGCCTCAAAACCATTATTAGTTGTTCCAGAGGAAGAATTTCACCCTGGAAATGACATAGATATTAGAGAAAGAGTGACATCCATTGAAAAAGGATAAAATGCTAACAATAATGGTATTCTTAGGCCAGCTGCTACTGCTGGGAATACGATTTAACATGATGAGCCTTTAGACAAATAACCCAGGAAAATGAATACCCCAACTAAAGGATCACTTATAAAAATTCTCGAGAAAATCTTCGCTAATCCTAAAGGTAACGCATCTCTGACGTCAATCAATCAGCAGACTAATGGAAATACCGGTCATGGTCGAAATAATCCAAATAATGAGTAGTAGTAAGCACAACTCAAGATGACAAAAAAATAATCTAAAATTATTGAATTTACCAAAAATAAAAGCAAATCTTCAAATAATCACAATATTAATAGTAATACCCCACCGAATCCCAAGAGAGGTATCACAGCTTCTGCAACTGCAGCAGAGGCAGTTGTCTTGCCAGCTACACCAGTGAATATACCCCAAGATGGATCTGATAAAACGAAATCTCCAAGTGAAATTTCATGCAAAATTAGATCTCCTCCGATTTAAGAGAACATCCACAATATAGGGTAAGTCCCTAGGATGTCAACTTAAGCGCTATCTCCTAGGGATGTAGGTGTCATTAGTGAAGAAGAGGCTTGTGAAATTGAAGCAAATGACATGGAAGGGAAAAAACTTAACATTAAAATTGTCTTGTATGAGTTAGACTGGGAAGGAGAAGCTGCTGCTCATTTGTCGTTAGGGGAATATCCCTTTGCTAGATCGAGTACCAGGTAAGTCTGCAGGTCGCTGTCAAGTATGAAAAATATGCGAGAATCCCTTGTTTTAATGTTAATTGAAGATTTATCTTAAGCTTAAATGGTGAAGAAACTTGAAAACTAGAATGAGTATAAAATGCGTATGCTTGCCAGTGTCTCCCACGAGCTAAGGACTCCATTGAATTGCTCGATTTCGATGCTCCAAATCATGAGAGAAAATCTCATGTAATTGAATGAAATCGACATGATCAAAAACAACCTCGATCCTGCGCTTTACTCCAGTAAATTGCTCCTGAATCTCATCAACGATATTTTAGATTTCGCTTAGTTAGAAGCAGGGAAATTCAGGATAACTTGTTAGGATTTCAATCTCAAGTAGATATTCTTGGAATGTTTTGTGTTGATATCAATTCAATCTAAGATGAAGAACCTTCGCTTGAAGCTTCAAATGGGTGTAGCCGAATAAGAATATAAAACATCTTCTCAACTGGAAACAGCTTTCGATTATGACAATGAGCCAGCATCGAAATTCTTAATTAACTCTGATCCCAATCGTGTAAGACAGATCATATTGAATCTACTTAGCAATGCGCTGAAATTCACGAATTACGGATCGATCACACTTAAAGCATAGATACTCGATACAAAACCCCTCGCGATTGAAGTTACCTGCTAAGATACTGGGATAGGTATCCCACCTGATAGGTGTCTCACTATTTTCGATAATTTCAATAAGGCTGACTTGTAGAATAGGATTAAATACAATTAATGTGGAGCGGGGTTGGGGCTGTCGATTAGTAATCAACTTGCGAAGGTCCTCTGCCCCCCTGAGAATCAACATCAACCTATTGTGGTAGTCTCCCAAGAAGGCAAAGGTTCTTCGTTTTCGTTTGTAATTTAAGATTAAACAGCAGGATCTTCAGCAGTAGCACTAAACGGAGAATAAGTTGGCACTAAACTAGGAGTTAACAAGTAAATAATGGGAAATTACTATTTTACTAACTATTTGAATATCTAAAATGTTAGGGCAGATTCGAGTAATCGAAATGAAGGAGGCATGCATAAAATAGAAGATTGTGGAAATGAATCTGCAGCCGCAAAGAGAGACGAACCAATAGTAGAATAGAGAAATAATAGCAGCAGTAATAATAGTTTTAAACTGTTACCTCCTTAAGTCGGATCGAAAGCATTTTAGTCATCAAAGAAGAGCCAATTTGGGAAGAGCAATAATACTAATTCAAATGTTTCTTAAGATTAGCTTCCTCGCTCGCAAGAGAACATTGATAAATACAAAAGCAACTTAGCAAATTTGAGCATAATCAGAACACACGAAGATTACTCTTGCGATAATTCTAAAGTTGACTTCCTATCTTCTCAAAAAGACATCAATAACTACAATAATTCGGAGTTAGACAAATGCTAGCTCAATCCAACTGTTAGGCCGTTAACTTGTCAGGAAGCTGATTTAGAATTACAAATTAGTTTTGATCCTGAACACTCCATTAGAGGACCTTCATATCGTCTAGCAATGGATGAAGTCGTCATCGATGAGAAAGATGGCAATGAAAAGGAAGACGAAACAAATGAAGCTTGGAAGGATAAGTACTTTGACATCAGCAGTCCAACGAGAATAACTACAGGACTCTAACCGTAGAATCTGGAGGTTACTAGGAATGAGTTAGAACAAAAAAAAAAGAAGGAATCATCATCACCTTCATCAGCTTTGGAGCTAGAACTTCCTAAACCTTTTAATAATATCCGTGTTAGTTCTTCAGGCACAATCGTACCAATCCAAGGTATTTCGATAAACCCAGGAAAACAACCGATATCATAAGATTAATCCAACTAGAATTATGTCTATTCCTATTCTCTGAATTCAACCAGCAACCAGTCTTAGAACCCTTAGCCCAGCGCACGAATCAAAGAATCCATGAAACTTGGAGCGCAAAGCAAATCGGTTTCAATACAAGGCAGATAAAAACTCTGCCATAAATCATTAGATGCATTCAAGGCATTCTAGCTTCAACGCAAATGTGGACATCCATAGGTGCTCGTTGTTGATGATAATTAATTCAATATCATAGCTTTGCAGCATTAGCTTTCGAAATTTCATCTTGACATTGACATGGCCTTCAGTGGAGAGCAAGCAATAAATAAAATACAGCAACGAGTGAATAGCCACTACGCGTGTTGTCCACTGTACTTAGTCGTATTTATGGATATTGACATGCCTGTGATGAATGGCTATGAAGCTACTTCGATGATTTAGACATTCTTTAAGCAGAATCAGATATAATAGTATGATTGCCCAATTATTGCATGCTCAGCGTATGTGAACCCAGAAGATAAACTCGCCGCGTTGAATTCTGGGATGCTAGATTATATTACAAAACCTATTATGCTGGGGACGCTAGATAAAGTATTGATGAATTGGTTTGTGGTATAGCAAGGATATAGCAATACCACATCGGAGATGGGATGAAAAAGGAGAAAAAATTACAGGGAGAGAGAGATAGGATAAGTTTTTGTGTGGATATGTTGATTTTAAAACTTATTTTCTTCTCTTTCTTAAAAAGAATTATTATTGCTTTTTCATTTTAAACTGCTCCAAAGGTTCACAATCTCCAAGAGCTAAAAGTTCTAGCAGCCCTTTTAGATTTGCTAGAGAGAATTGAGTTGCTCATTTTATTTGTTGTTTTATTTTGCCAAGAAATATAGACATTCTTGTTTAATTTTTCTATCTCTGGGAAGTATTTTTGAATGATTTTTGCTTTCTAAAAAGTTATTTGCCTTAAGAAGAAGTAAAATTCTCATTTTTTATATTTATCTAAAGCTACAATGATTATTTAAGCAGGAAGAGAAGCATAATTCGTGATAGTTCTTTTTATGAATGAAAATAATAGTTGACAAGTGGGAGAAAAAATGCAGAAGGACTATGAGATAAAGGCTTTTTCTTTGTATTAACAGCAGATAGCCTCTTCCTTTTGTCTGGGGAATCTTAAACAATTACTAAAACAGGAAATCAATCCTCCTCCTCATCGTCATCGTTATTGTCGTCTTAGTTTTATTCATCTTCTTCTTAATTTTCATTATCATCTTCATCGTTAAACAAAATTTTAACATTTTATCCATATGGCTCCTCCTTTAATTTGTTCTTACCGACTGTGATTATTTGATTTGTTCTTGAGAGCTACTGCCTCGTCTTTGGAAGAATACAAGTGGTTGTCAACTTTAATTGAAAGCCTCTTCGACAAGCACTTGATTTAAGAACTTATCTTTTTCTCTTTCTACAAAAAAAAAAAAATTTTTCATTTGTAAAGTGTTTCAAAAGTTCACAATCTCTTAGAGCTGATAATTCAAGCAGCCCTTTTAGATTTGCTAGAGAGAATTGAGTTGCTCATTTTATTTGTTTTTTAATGTTGACAAAAAATATGGACATTCTCGTTTACTTTTCTCTCTCTATTAAGTCTTTTTCAATACTAAATGTTA
>Ga0302271_10003192_pt1 | contig 14057 bp, 13 predicted proteins | sample III_Bog_N1_1_FD_198767 | JGI IMG/M metagenome (GOLD analysis project Ga0302271, IMG submission 198767) | Peat permafrost microbial communities from Stordalen Mire near Abisko, Sweden - III_Bog_N1_1 | ecosystem: Environmental > Terrestrial > Soil > Wetlands > Peat | place: Sweden: Abisko... | reverse complement strand
TTCAAACGCAATCCTCGCAACCATGCTCATTGCAGGTTTCGCTTTTGCACAAGATGCAGCAACCTCCAGTGCAACAACGACCGTCGCAACAAGCTCCGCAAGCGCAAGTAAGGCTGATGTGAAGAAAGCCGTCGATGCCAAAAAAGCTGAGATCAAAGCTGACCGCAAAGCCAATAAGACCGAGCGTGATTCTCTTAAAGCAGCCGACCACTCAAAGCGCGATTCCCTTCATGCAGTGAACAAGGTTCAACGTGATTCGTTGAAGGCTGCAGATAAGGCTCAACGCGACTCTCTACGCACGGTGCAAAAGGCTGAATGGGATTCCTTAGGCAAGGGTGCAACCAAGGCTCAGAAGGATTCTCTGCGCACCGTACAGAAGGCTCAAGATCAACAGCTCCGCAAGGATCATAAGGCTGTTCGTCAAGAAGTAAAGGCCGAAGACAAGGCTGAAAATAAGAAGCAGACTGCAGACCAAAAGGCCGCTCGCAAAGAACTGAAGGCCAAGGACAAAGCTGAAGCTCAGCAAAACAAGTCCGAAATGAAGGCTCTCCGCTCCGAGAAGAAAGAAACCAAGACTACCACAACAACGACTACAACCGACAAGTAATTAGCACGATTTTAAAAGCAAAGGCGGGTGGTGAAAGCTGCCCGTCTTTTATATTTCCCCCTTTCCTATCTTTGCCGTATGGCAGTCGTTTATTCTACAGGCGTTGGGCGGTTATGCCCTAAGTGCGGCAAGGGTTTGGATGCGTGCATCTGTGCGCAGCTTGCGCGTGCTAAGCCCCAAGGCGATGGCGCTGTGCGCGTGGGGCGCTCAACAGCAGGCCGCAAAGGTGCTGGCGTGACTACGGTGACTGGCCTTCCACTTTCTGTGGATGCTCTCGAAGAACTCGCGCGTAAGTTTAAGGCGCGTTGCGGTGGTGGCGGCACAGTCAAAGATGGCGTGATCGAGATTCAAGGCGAGCACCGCGACACCTTGCTTGCCGAGTTAATTAAGCTCGGCTACAAAGCAAAAAAGATTTAAACTGCACCTTTTGAGTGGTTATGATTCCGTTCAGAATCAATTCATATCCACTCAAAGGGATCAGTTAGTGTCGAGTACTGTGAATTTTTGCCTCAAAGTCCATCTGTACATTGAGGGTGTAGCCATCACCACGATAATTCCCAAAAATTTTGCCTGGAAAAATTGCGTAGCTACATTTCATTCCTTTCAATTCGATTCCTAGAGATTCGTTATGGCAATCCTTACTGTTCGTGATCTTGTTGTGCGCTTTGGTGGCCCACCTCTTTTAGACCGTGCCTGCTTTACTATTGAGCCCGGTGAGCGTGTGTGCCTTGTGGGCCGTAATGGCGAAGGCAAATCCACCATTCTCAAAATTTTGAGCGGTGATATGGAAGCCAATGCAGGCGAACTCATTCGCAAACCAAACTTGCGCATTGCGCGCCTTATGCAAGAGGTGCCCACACACCTAGAAGGAACTATCCGAGAAATTGTGAGTGCAGGTGCCGGCAATGGGAAGGCTCGCTACGACGCCCTCGATTGGGAACATCAACAAGCTGTGGAGTCAACGATCTCTAAGCTTGGACTCGATCCTGATTTTGAATTCGACTCTCTTTCGGGAGGGCAGCGTCGTCGCGTTTTAATGGCGCGTTCTATTGTGAGCGACCCTGATTTATTATTGCTCGATGAGCCCACCAATCATCTCGATATCCCTTCAATTCAATGGCTTGAAGATTTTTTGATGCGCCTTCCTTGCGCGCTTCTTTTTGTAACCCATGACCGCTCCTTTTTACGTCGCATGGCTACTCGCATTTTAGAACTCGACCGCGGCAAGGTTCGCAATTGGGATTGCAACTACGATCGCTACATAGAACGCCGCGACGCAATGCTTGCCGATGAAGAGAAGGCAAATGCATTGTTCGATAAGCGCCTCGCCGAAGAAGAAGTTTGGGTGCGTAAAGGAATCAAAGCTCGCCGCACTCGCAATGAAGGGCGTGTTCGCGCACTTTACAGCATGCGTGAAGAGCGCCGCAGTCGTCGCGAGCGCCAAGGCTCTGTGCAAATGGAAATCCTTGAAGCTGAGCGTTCTGGCCGCGTGGTAATTCGCGCCAATGAAATGACTTTTGCTTGGCCCAAGAAAGATGTGATGAATAATTTTTCTTGCACCATTATGCGAGGCGACCGCGTAGGAATCGTTGGTGCAAATGGCATGGGAAAGACTACGCTGATCCGTTTATTACTTGGTGAACTCGCCCCCACGCACGGAAACGTGCAGCTCGGCACCAATATCCAAGTTGCCTACTTCGATCAAATGCGCAGCCAATTGCGCGAAGACCAAACCCTCATCGAAAATATTGGTGATGGCAAGGAATATATTGAAATCGGTGGTGGACGCAAACATGTAATGAGCTACCTCGGTGACTTCTTGTTTTCGGCAGACCGTGCACGCGGCCCCATTAGCGCACTCAGCGGAGGAGAGCGCAACCGCTTACTGCTAGCTCGTTTGTTCTCACGACCATCGAATGTGCTTGTTCTCGATGAGCCCACGAACGATCTCGATATTGAGACGTTGGATTTGCTCGAAGAACTTCTTTCGGATTATGCGGGCACCGTGTTGTGTGTAAGCCATGACCGCGACTTTTTAGATCGCATCTGTTCTTCGCTACTCGTGCTTGAAACCGAGGGTTATGTGCGCGAATTCATTGGGGGCTACGAGGATTACGCACAAATTCGCGTGGGCGAACTTGCAAAGATTGCACAGCTCGAAAAAGCGGCAGCAAAAGCACCCATCAATGCTGCAAACGTAGAAGCGCCTAAGAGCGAAAAGCGCAAGCTAAGCTTCAAAGAGCAGCGCGAACTCGATAATTCCCCCGCGCTCATTGAGTCCTTGGAAACCGAAATCGCAAGCTTGCACGAAGAGTTAACCAAGCCAGAAATTTTTACCAACCACAAGAAGCTTTTGGAAATTCAAGCGCAACTTTCGAAACAAGAGGAAGCGCTCGCCACAGCCTTCGCACGCTGGGAAAAACTGTCCTAAGAGCACCCAAAAGTTGGTTATACTTTACGCATGGGATTGAACCACCAGGCAATTACAGCATTCAGAACAGTCCTTCCATACAGCGTGTTTGGAGCTGCATGGATTTGGGGATCCGATAAAGCTCTTCTTCTTTTCACGCAAGACCCAGCGACTCTGTCACAAATCTCGACTTACAAGGGATTAGCCTTTATCATTGTGACATCTACGCTTCTATTTTTACTTGTGTTGCGCAAGATTCACGATCTCGAAATTTTGCACATGCGCTTAGACAAAAGGCGCAATGAGTTGCAAGAGTTTGTGTATGCCGCCTCGCATCAACTTCGCACGCCTTTGCTCACCATTTCTGGCTTCGCAGGTGAAATCGCAGACGGCGTTCAAACGAAAGTAAGTACCGAAGAAATGAACCACTCCGTGAATATGATTCAGAAGGGTGTTCGCCAGCTTGAAGGCATTTTAAAGGGGCTTTCGCGCTTGCATAGGCATTTACGCAACGATCCTAAGCCCGCTCGCATTAATGTCGATCAAGTAGTACGCCGTATATTGCAACAGATCAATGTCGATGAAGGCGATTCATCTCTAAGCGCTGATGTGAGCGAGCTTCCACCTTGCTATGCAGATCCAGATCACATTGAAGTGATGCTGCACGAAATCATTGAAAACGCAGTTCGCCACAGCCACAAGCATCAACAGGCGCATCTATGGATTTCGGGGCAAGTAATTCGGAAAACAGCTGTGTACGAATTTCGCGATGATGGACCTGGATTCTCAAATGAGAACTTAAGCCAGCTCATGAATCCCATCTTACGCAAACAAACGTCTCACGACACTGGTGCTTTACAGATTGGCCTTGCAATAGCTTCGCGTTGTGCGCAATGGAATCAAGGCCATCTAATGGTTACCACAAACAAAGGCCACGGCACTTGCATTCGAATTGAACTTCCTTTTAACCACTGAGATATAAATGCTTACTCGTCACAATTACTTTATTCGCGAACACGTTGGTCTGCTCAAACTTTCAGACACTTATGATATTATCGATCCTGAGAATCAACAATTGATCGGATTTGCAAAAGAGCAAGTCCCATTTTGGGCCGTTCTTCTGCGCATTTCCATTCAAAAAACTTTGTTACCCACCACCATTTCGGTTCATCAAGGTAACAACGAACAGAGTCCAGGCCCAGTCTTGTTTCAAATCAAACGAGGGCTTAACTTTGGCTTTCGTACCAAAGTTGAAATCATTGATCAAGGCGGCAATCTTGTCGGGTGGTTTCAAAAGAAGGCGTTAAGTTTTGGCGGAGCCTTCTTAGTGTTCGATGCCCAAGGAACTCAGGTTGCCAAGGTCACGGGCGATTGGACCGGTTGGGAGTTTCGTTTCGAGAACTTGCAGAATAAACAACTTGGTGTGGTTAGCAAGCGTTGGGCGGGCATTGGAAAAGAATTGTTTTCAACGGCAGACAACTACATGATTTCGCTTACACCCACAGAAGAAACAAGCGAGCACAACACTTCGTTGGCCATGCTCTTACTTGCTGCAGGGCTTGCGATTGACTCCATTTTTAACGAACGGTAAGGCGTCATCGCTAGCTATGAACGATGAGGGAAGATCCTTAATAATTTCACCCGTCTGAATTGATCTTGGTTATCAATTCTTGTAATACTTGCTCAGCCTTGTCGATTGGAACTTGGCATGTACCCGCTGCCGCGTGACCACCACCACCATAAGTCAGCATCAAAGATCCGATGTCTGTTTTGGACGTGCGGTCAAAAATGGACTTGCCCGTTGCAAAGACCACGTTCTGCTTCTTCAATCCCCATATCACATGGATACTCACATTGACCTGTGGAAACATGGCATAGATCACAAATCGATTGCCGGCATAAATAATATCCTCATTACGTAAATCGAGGATCACAAGATTCTTATAAACCTTGGTGCACCGATGAATCTGATCTTTAAAGAACCCTTCATGCTCGCAATAAAGAACCATGCGCTCGCGAACATCGGGCTGCTGCATAATTTCATTGATGTTGTGCGTTTTACAATAATCGATAAGTAACATCATTAATTGATAATTACTAATACGGAAGTCACGAAAGCGACCTAGTCCCGTGCGTGCATCCATTAAAAAAGACAACAGTTCCCAGCCGCTAGGGTTCATTACGTCTTCCATGGAGAACTGCGCGGAATCAGCTTTATCAACGGCAAGCATCATGCCTTGATCGATCATCGGAAATGTTTGAAGCCCTCCGAGCCATTCGTACACAACACGCGCAGCCGATGGAGCCTTTCCATCAAGAACATAATTGGTAAGGCTAGCGATATCCTTATTGCGAACGCCTTCCGATTCATGGTGATCAAAGGCCATCGCACAAGCACCCACGTAAGGAAGGTTGGTGGTGATATCACGATCGGTAATAACGATCAAACCATCTTGCATATCCTTCGGGTGCACAAACTTAATCTCGTCGATTAAGCCTAGTTCAGTAAGCAACATGCCACATACCAAACCATCAAAGTCACTACGAGTCACAAGACGATAGCGGCTGCCATGAAGTTTTTGAATATTCGGATGCATACACTCTCCAAGAGCTTAATTGCTCAAATTATGACATAAACCAACATGAATTGCCACAACCGATACAAGCAGACTGAGAATGAAGATATTAAACCAATGCACTGAATTTTGATTCATTTAAGGTTTGGCTAGATCTCATTTATTTATTACACGGTTTTTCTACGTTTTGATTCTAATTTGGCAATTATATATACAAAATAAGGAATAGTTTTACACGATGTGAATGTGCCAAGAACTAACATGGAGACGAAAAATGAAGATTCACGCCCCGCTGCTCGTGCTATCCTTAATGGGATTTGCGATTCAAGCTCAAGCAAGTCTTCAAGGAGTGGTCACACTTGCGAACCAGGCTCCAAAGCAAGGTGTAACACTGACTCTCCAATCTACTGGTGAGTCAAGCATTACTGATGCAAAGGGAGCATTTTTGTTTGCTACTGCATCGACTTCAATTTTGACAAATGTGAATTCCACCCAGCCGATTCGAATGGCGCAAGGTATGGTGGTGATGCAACTGGCAAGTAGAACGCAAGTGTCTGTGCAAATATTTAACTTGGCCGGAAAGCTTGTTGGACAAAGCCCTAAACGTTGGATGGAAGCGGGTGAATTCCAAGCGAATCCTTTTCAAGGCATGAATCAAACAGGCCTGTATGTTGTTCGCATAAATACAGGATCGTTGCAACAATCTCTTTTGGTGCAATGGATGGGAAGCCCAAGCAATTCAAGTGTGCGTATTACACAAGGCGCAACCGTTTCGAGTACACAAGGTACAACCGCTTCGCTTAAGCGTGTGGCAGGTGCTGTTGATGCGATCACCGTGAAGATTGGCGGAGATTCGGTGGGCGAAGTGTCCACATTTATTAGTCAAGGAACGCTGCCCAATATCGTTGTGGTACAACGCACTGTCAAAGGCGCAATCACTTTAAACGGCAACACTGTTTCGTCACTATTAATCGACTTGAAAGGCAATGCAGGAGAGTTGGTAAGCCTTGACCCTACTTGGGCTGCGGGCACAGCACAGTATCAAGTGGTGGCACCTTGGCGCGTTGTGAATTCGGCAACACAATGGATAGCGCATGTCAATATTGGCCTCGCCAATGGAAGCGCTATTTCGGATTCATCGAAGACTTTTGTAGATAGTGCATCTGTTGTGCAAATTCCCACAATTGTCTTGAAGTCAAGCAGCAGCACGGTTAGTTCGAGTTCTGTGAAAGCAAGTTCAAGTTCGATTAAAGTAAGCTCAAGCTCAGTTGTTGCCTCGAGCGCATCGGCACTGTACATTGCGCCTCTTGATTCTGCAGCCACCTATGCTGTAAACTGGGTGTGGACCAATCGCATTTTGGATCCAACCGAAGTCAACGCTTTGGGTGGTTATAACTTCTTAGAAGACAAGATCATGGGCGAAAAGGGCACACTCAATGTTTGCGTCCGGTGGGAATCCACAACGAAAGTTACGCAGACTCAACGCGATAAATTCGAGCCCATGTTAAACCGTGCCGTGAACAATTGGACCAAGTGGCTCAGGGGCTACGACGGATTCCCTTACGATACTGTCAAGGTTAAGATCATTGGATGGGCTGTGATTGATAGCTCTTACCTTGATATGACTGGCATTACTGTGCCCGTGTACAAGAACGGCTCGCTGACGCTTGTGAATGGCAACTGGGTCACCGGAGCCACAGCTCCTTATTGCCCAACAGACTGCGCACGCGAAACCTATTACAATGGATCGAAGGTAACAACGACTTACCCCAATTGCAAAGCGCCCAATCAGCATTTTGTAACAGTGCTATGGGGAACCGATGGATTCGTTGGCGGAGCAGGCACAGAAGGTGGAGCTCGCGTGGCCTCTGATTACATTCTGTCAGTGCTTGACTTACAAGAGCCACACATTATCGAGCATGAATTTGGACATGGATTCAGCTTCCCTGATTTTTACACCGACGCAACCGATTGCCCAGGTGGCAACTGCGCAAACCTTCCTCTCAGCATCATGAACGCAGGCGCATCAATGGTGATCACTGATTGGGATAAGGTTTCGCTCCGCAATGTTTGGGACAAGATGAATGCACAGACCCCTTCACGCTGGTGAATTGGTTGACTTAACTTGCCCCCGCATTGCAGATAAAGCGCTGCGCCATTATTCATTCCATGGGGTGACAACGGTGACCATGGAATCCACTTATGGACTTGTTTGGGTTCCCAAAGATAAGTGGCTTGCCATTCTATTGAAACCAACCCGTATTTCGGGCACTTCTCACCGCAATAGAATTGCAGAGCTATTTTTGCCGATCATGACTGCCTACGAAAAAGCTGTTCTCTCCAATGTTGCCAAAGCGATCGAGCGTTATTCGCTCATTGAAGAAGGCGACCGCGTATTAGTGGCAGCATCGGGTGGTAAAGATTCCACCACAATGGCTTATGCCTTGAGCGCATTGCGGAAGCGGCTTGGGATTAATTACGAACTCAGTGCTTTGCATATTTCTTCTGACTTTTGCGCTTGTTGCAAAAAGATCGCGCTCAAGAATTTGCTCGAATCTTGGGATGTTCCTTTTGACGATTTGCATGTGGCCATTATTGGCCGCTTAAAGCCTGGCGAGTCCATGAACTGTTACTGGTGCAGTTCGCAGCGGCGCATGGAACTCATGGAATATGCGCGAGCCGGCAACTTCAACAAGATCGCGCTTGGTCACCACATGGATGATATTTTGGAAACTTTTTTCATGAACATGACCATGAAGAGTGAACTTTCATCGATGCCCATGCGACTCGACTACGACAAATATCCGATCACATTGATTCGCCCTCTTGCCATGGTGGAAGAGCGCCAGATCATTGGTTTTGCTGAGGCTGCGGGGTTTCGTGCAAAAGCGTGTACGTGTCCTTATGGCAAAAATTCGAAGCGCCGCACCATGCGAGAAAAGCTTGCGACATTTACTGAAGGTGATTCGTTTGTGAAACGCCGCATCTATGAATCACTGCATAATGTGAATTTGGAATACATGACTGGAATGAAACCTTTGGCAAAATCGCCACAGTAGGATTTTATGAATTTGTATTTGTGAATCCCGCGAAAGGGTATGCTGGTATCATTGTTGTAACCATCTTTACCTAAAGGTTTATATGCTAAACAAAATATTTGCGAGTCTTTGCTTCGCAGGGCTACTGGCCACCTCGGCAATAGCTCAAAGCGCACACTTTCACATATTCATTTTGTTTGGGCAATCGAATATGGAAGGCGTGCCTCAACCCGAAGCGGTGGATACTGTGACCGATCCGCGTATTCAAGTACTTGCCTACAATAGCTGTAGCAACCTAACTCCCACTCGCGTGTACGATCAATGGTATACAGCTTCCCCTCCTTTGCATAGCTGCTATTTGGGTGTGGGTCCGGGCGATTATTTTGCAAAAACATTGCTCAAGTCAATTCCTGCCGGTGATACCATTGGTCTTGTTCCTTGTGCAATCGCGGGTGTCGATATTGATTTTTTTCGCAAAGGCATTGTGTCTGCGCGCAGAAGCCAATTCACCATTCCTCCCGATAATTCCTACACCGGTGCTTACCAGTTTATGCTAGACCGCGCAAAGCTTGCACAGCAACGTGGCGTAATCGAAGGCATGCTGTTTCACCAAGGGGAATCCAATGCTGGGCAGCTTACTTGGGTCGGCCAAGTGCGTGAAATTGTAACAGACCTGCGTGCAGATTTAGGAATTCCCAACCTTCCTTTTGTGGCGGGAGAGGTTCTCTATAATGGTTGCTGTTCTACGCACAACTTTCGCGTAAAGCAAATTCCAGATTCGATTTCGAATTCAGCGATTGTGTCTGCGGCACTCGATGAGTCTATCTATTGGAGTGCTAGTGTCGCGGGGCTTCCCATGTACACTGGCGATACTTACAAAGCGCATTTTAATCTCGAAGGGCAACGTGAATTAGGTCGCCGTTATGCAATGAAAATGATGCCGATGTTGCCGGCAGGTCTTGTGACTGCTACCCGTGAAGTCAATGCTATCAATGCTTTTGAGGTGCATAAGGTTCTTGGTGGACTTTTGGTAACAAGTTCAATGGAGTTCACACAAATTTCAATGGTGAACATGAATGGTGCGGTGAGCAAAATTGCCGCGAACTCTAGTGGATTCATCTCTACCCAAGGCATTCCGCAGGGCTTGTATATACTGAGAGTTGGCGATGGCAGCAAAAGGTTCCAGAGGCTATGGTTGATCGATTGAACGAACTGCCCGAAGGAGCCGCGCAGTGTCGCTATGGTTGCACCACGGATTATTGAATCAGGCTGACTTTCTCGATCATCTCGCTTACAACAGCATTCAGTTTTGGAATGATTTCGATCGTGAGATTCCACACAATTCCAAGATCAACACCGAAGTATTGGTGAATAAGCTTATCGCGCATTCGCGCCAGTTGTTTCCATTTAATTTTCGGGTATTTGACTAACAAATCTTCGGGCAACATTTTGACTGCTTCACCAATGATTTCAACACTCCGCACAAATGCTCTTTGTCTCACGGCATCTTTATGAAAATCGCGAAGATCATATGAGTGGGATTCCTGAATCAGAAATAAACACTCTGTTTGAATGTGCAAGAGATATTCAAGCGGAGAGTGGGACATCTTCGGCTTCTTTCAAGATAAAGGGACCGATATGCGGACTCAGCGAATCCTGTGTAATTAAGTCTACTGTTTTACCGAAGCTTTCTTCTAGCAAATCACAAACATCCATATAATTGTGAAAGCTCGTGGATTCAGGAGCGAACTGAACTAGCAAATCAATATCACTTGTGGCTGTTGCTGCGTTGCGCACATAAGACCCAAAGAGGGCACAGCGCACGATCCCAAAGCCTTTAAGCTGTGGGGCCAATTGTTTCAACTTCTGGATGACTGTAAGTTTGTCCACGAGATCAATATACCATTTTGGCTGCTTCAATTCGAGTGATGCTAAAGGCTACTTCAATCCTACTTCGCGAGAACCCAGTCTTCCCAAAGCGTGACTTCATGACCTTGTCTGCCGTCAGTTCTTTCAATACGTAAGCGATGTTCCCCTGCAGGAATTCCAGTGAAGGTATATCGTCCATCAAGCGCCTTGAAAAAGCAGCCTTTACCCGAACCGCATCCTCGCAATTGAGCTTGCAGATACCAACTTGAATCCAAGCCAGTCAGTGCAGAGCTAAATGCAGCATATATGCCGGTAATACTGGCAGGAGCACGCATGTCGATATGGGGGCTGGCAACAATGGAGGTATCGGAAGTCACAGTAAAATACGCAAGTCCCATAAGCGTGTCTATCCCAGAAATCCAGGTAGAGGCAACCTCGTATTCTGCTGTAGTTTGCAAATTATGAATTACCCATGCACCATTCACGTCCGTTGTGTCGCTGGCGATTACTACCCCCATCCATGCGGTTGAATCTGCTGTACTCATGATGTTTACTACAGCATGTGCAAGAGGAATGCTGTCGGCACTCAAGAGAATTCCTCGCGCCGAAGTAACATTGTTTGTTTCGGTAATCACACCGCGACCTGCTACAGATGTCTTGCCACAGCCCGCCATGACTACTAAAATGGCGATGACCATTCCAATAAATTTCATTCTGATTTTCTCCGCATAAGGCGTGTATCGGCTACAGGAAATAGCTGCACATTCAGTTGGTACACAACATCTTCGCTGCTGAGTTCTTGTGCCCACTGAATCAGTTGCTGTCGAAAGGTTCGTAACTTTTCGCGCAATTCGGGAATGCGCTCAAGCGACATAGGGATCGTGAGCGTAGAAACATCCCGTTCCGAACGAGGTGTATGTTCCAAGAGTTCCTGCACAAGCCTTAAGACTTCGCGTTGGTAGTTGAGTACAGCTTCTGCCGCCCACCCTTCTCCGCTAGAAAGAACTCGGTCGCAAGCCCGCAGAATTCCTTGTGAGTCCATTTCTACTAGGCCAAGGCGCATTAATAACTCCACAGACTCGCGCGCCGTTTCTTCGGATAGCGGAATGCGAAAAAGCTCCCCGAGTCGCTTGAAGCTGGTGCCACGAAAGTCAAGCAAGCTGATCAAGGTGCGCATTACCGGATGGTGCCACCGACTGAAATATTCATGTCGATCATCTTCCAGCGTGCGGTAGCGGACTCCGCGGATTGCTTGCATCTCAAGGAAAAATCGCTGGCAGTCCTTGGCTGATTTTGCCGTGTTGAAGCGAATGAGTGCTTCAAAGTATCGTTCTTCTTGTGAATTCAATCCAAATATTTTTGCGGTCTTGCTCCAATGTTTTGAGCTCAGATGCTTTTTTCCTTGGGTAATACGGATCAAATGAGCGGAGTCAATACCCAAGCGTACAGCTACAGCCCGAAGCGAGAAGCTTGGTCGCTGCTTCTTTATTTCATTGGTTCGGTCCCGCAACCAAACTCGATAATCATCAGCAGAAAATAGGCATAACCCCATAGTACGAATCTAGGTAAACAAAAGACCCATACGGAGTGAAGAAATAAACGAATTATGACCTTTTGGTCATCAGTTAAAGTGCTCTACTCAATCTTTTTAACCATGGTGTACACTTAGATTATGCGAAGGGATAATCATATTTCCGAGGAGTTTTTATGGAGAAGATTTCGTACACGCTTGCTTTGGGCGTAATGTTCGCCTTTGGCGTTGCCCTGACTTCTTGTGGTAACGATAAAGGAGCCTCTGTCATTGTGAATGAATCCTCTGCAAGCCTTTCGTCAAGTTCAGCGCAGCTGTCTTCAAGTGTAATGTCTTTGGGCACTGTGTATTCAAGCTCTGTGGCACAGTCTAATACATCACAAAGTACGCTCTCATCAAGTGCGCTTTCATCAAGTCGGCTCTCTTCAAATGCCGTTCTTTCAAGTTCAACGGTGCAGTCGTCTATAGCGCAATCCAGCTCCGTCCTTGCATCCTCGTCAAGCATTGCACGCGGAACATCGTCGGGCACTTTAACAGATTCCCGTGATGGGAAAACTTACAGAACCGTGGTGATTGGAACACAAACTTGGATGGCAGAAAACCTGGACTATGACACCTTGAATGGCACGGGAAGCTGGTGCTACAACGATTCTATCAGCAACTGCAACATCTACGGACGTCTTTATGAATGGACCACAGCTATGTCGATCAATTCCAGCTATTTGACGACATTGTGGAATGACAGCAGTGTCCAAAAGGGTCTTTGCCCTAGTGATTGGCATGTCCCTTCCAATGCTGAATGGGAAACCCTGGTGAATTTTGTCGGCAAGGACAGCGCAGCGATCAAACTTATGGCAAAGGCAAATATTGGCTTGTGGAACACTTCTGCGACGGCTCTATCTGGAACGGATATCTTGGGATTTTCTGCTTTGCCGGGAGGATATTACGGCCAGAGCTATTCTGTTATCCACGACAATGCATTCTTTTGGTCTGCAACAAATCCCGATGCATCTCATGCGTTTCTACATAGCATCATGTATAACTACCCCAAAATTACGCTCGGACAAAAGAGCGCAAAATATTATGGATACAGCATTCGCTGTGTTCAGGATTGAGGTGGAGGATACTATGAAGAAGCTGATATTAATTGCGTTGGTTATGTTTTTTCCAATGACCATTCATGCTGGAAGCGGTGTCCTTTCTGGATTGGGAACAAGCGGCGCTCCTTATCTGGTCGAAGACTATGCAGACTTGAAGGCGGTTGCAACAACTGGATTGGACAAGGTGTATCGCTTGAATGCGGATATCGATGCTTCTGTTTCCGCAAGCGAAAATAATGACAGTGGCTTTACGCCTATCGGAATATCTGCAAGCACTCCATTTACAGGGGTCTTTCATGGCGGGGGGCATGTAATTCGAGGGCTCACCATTAAGCATGCCCAATGGGTTGGTCTCTTTGGCGACTTGAGTAGTGTTGCTGTGATTGATAGCCTTGGCTTAATCAATGTAGACATCCGTGGTCAAGACTATGTTGGAGCACTGGTCGGTATGAATGACGGTGTGGTCTCCTATTCTTATGCCTCGGGCACACTAGGCGAAGGTTCTTCATCTTTTGCTGGAGGATTGGTGGGGCTGAACACTGGGACAGTAAGCTATTCCTATGCAACTAGCACGGTAAAAGGAAATAATTACGTCGGTGGATTAGTCGGGTTGAATAGTGGGCTAGTAAGAAATTCTTACGCTACCGGAGCCGTGAAAGGATACGACCAAGTTGGGGGGTTCGTCGGTACCAATAGCGGTACTGTGCTCAACTCTTACGCAATGGGCTCTGCTGCAGGGTTCTATTATACCGGAGGACTTGCGGGAGTGAACTCTAACCTAATGATCAATACTTATGCAACGGGCTTATCGCAGGGTGACAACTATACTGGGGGCTTGGTGGGAATGAATACGGACTCAGTGATTTCTTCATATTGGAATGCTGCGATTTGCGATAGTGGATTTGGCTCAAACTCAGGCACCTTTG
>Ga0302271_10003191_pt1 | contig 14060 bp, 6 predicted proteins | sample III_Bog_N1_1_FD_198767 | JGI IMG/M metagenome (GOLD analysis project Ga0302271, IMG submission 198767) | Peat permafrost microbial communities from Stordalen Mire near Abisko, Sweden - III_Bog_N1_1 | ecosystem: Environmental > Terrestrial > Soil > Wetlands > Peat | place: Sweden: Abisko... | reverse complement strand
TTTTTTTTTTTTTTTTTTTTTTTATTTTATTGTTCGTTTATTTTTTATTACGAAATTTAATTATTAATTTTCGCGCATTGTCGTCAGTAATTATCTTTTTTGTTATTTTTCTCTTCCTAAATCAATCGAGTTTTATACGATTAGTTAATAATTAATCCAGTTAATGTTATTTCTTTCTTAAGTAATTGATTCGTTAATCATCATAATCTTAGTATCTAATTCAAATAATCCAAAATTATTGTCTAAAAAGGTGTTAGAAATCTGATAAGAAATTGAAATTTATTTAATTGATTTAACTAGAAATACTAATGGATTCTTCAATATATCTTCTCTTATTAATTAATGGATATTAATTAATTTCTAATTAGCTAGACTTCTAACTAATCAGCAGCATTAAACAAGTGAAAATTGCCGAACAGACTCAGCTAAAAACAAGCAAACAAACCTTTAGAAATTCAGGATTCAACACAAGCAAATTAATCAATTCAAATTAGTCTCTAAGTTCAAATAAATCCTGATATTTCATAATTTCTTCAACATCTTCCTTTTCTATGAGCCTTCGATGTCACGGTAGCTCCAATTTACAACAATTTACATCTGAACCATTCATTCGTTAGCCATAAGTGTCGTCTATGATCCCTAGTACTCTTGTCCATCATTAATAGCATTTTAATTATGATTGATATAAACTGCCTGATTTTCTCAGCAAATTTAAGAAAATATGGCATGTTCTCTTCACATCATTCCTTCTCACTATCTTAGGATTTTACTACTATTAAATCCTTTCCATCATGATCAACTAGAAATACAGTGATTCCAATCAAGAGATTTGGTCATTCTTTATCCTCTTCCTTGTGGATGTCCGTCCTTTTTACCTCCTTTGTCTTGGTATATTTTTATTTTTTCACAGCTGACTTTGAAAATAATGAGCTCCTTCGGGGATATCAAATGCTTCAAACTGTTTAATTCCATTGTACCTTTAGATATCATCCTCGCGATGATGAACTAATAAATGAGATTCTGAGAATCATTCATTTCTTTTGTTTTTAATGCTGAGCATTTTTCTAAATTCTATGTAAAATAGTCATACTTTTTTCTATTTTTTGATCATAAAATACAATTTTGACAGTCCAAACTTTCAATTCTAAATAGAAAAACTATCTCTCAGAATCTATTGACAACAATCACAGCTAGCTTCATGAAACCCACTTGCTCTACCCAACCTCAAATCCACTACTTTCTTTTTTGTGATTCCACTGCCTTTCCTGTGCTGGTTTTTCTTAGAGATTTTCAGAGTTTCTATTGTTTTAATAAGACTAAAATATTTGCTGTATGTTGAATTCTCTCAATAATTCTCAATGTTGATGATTGTAGTTATCTAAATGACCTTCCTTTTAGTTCTTGATAATATTGTTGATCAACTTGGATTGATTGAGTTCATCCCTGACAGACTTGAATTGTCTTAATGAATGTTAATTCTACCCATAAACAATATTTTTCTATTTTAGTTTATGCAATCTTAGACTCCTAATGGAGCCTAGTTGAAGAATGTTAGTCCTAGATCAACCAAGCAGTACAGCAGTACAGTTAAAGGTTGCTCCTTTTGATTTTATTCAGAGTCTCAGTTGATTGTTCTGATAAAAGAACAGATTTTTTAGCTCAAAAAAAGTTAAGAAAAACCTTATTGAATTTGAATTATTAAATGTTACATAGTAATAATGGAATCTGGTGGTTAATATGAGTGACCTTTCGATATGAGAACAGTACTGCTCTTGTTACCTACGTGATACTGTCTTTACCTGCAATGATTGCCTTTGAGATAAAACTTTAATGGATTCATTTGTATTCGCTAATTCTACTATCAGGCTGCATAGATCATAAGTAGTTGATTTTGGAATCGAAATAAGGGTGACTGCACACAGAACTGAGAGTACATCCAAGTCTATGATTTGTAGAGCTGATCCTGATAGAATGTAGTAGAATAAGCACTCCGTGTTACTCTGGATTTGCAGGACCAATCCAGCAAAAACAAATAAAATCTTTTAAAAGCTCAGAAATCTAAGGGAAAAACTGTTTCTCAACATTAATGGTAGCAGTAGAAACTACGAGAGAATCTGTAAATACTCAATTGCTTTCAGTTTCTGTTTGCTTCTGCTTCTTACTGGACAAGGAGGATAATGCTCTTTTAATGATAGATATGTGCATCTGGATTTTTAATCTATCCAATGCCTCCTATTACTCTCCATTATGAGCTCACGACATCATAAAACAAGCCAAAAAGCTCCAGAGAGTGGCGAAAGCAGTATCCCACAAAGAGATCCAAAGTCTAAGGTGAGAACCATCCAGTAATCTCACTGCATGTGTAGATAATCGATGTTATTATTCCAATATATGCAGCTTTATCGCAGATTGGGATCTAACAACAACTAAAAATGATAGAATCTGTTTTAAACACTAAGAAATGATAGAATTAAAAGCACGGACGAAAATGTTTTCTTCTGACAAAACGAGACGGATGTCTTTGAGATGTCTTTCATTCATAATCAATTAACCCTCCCTTATTATCTCAAGCCAGCTAATCTCTCTTATTCAATTCTATTCAATCATCATCAAGTCTTTCTTTCCTTCTAGCCCTCCCTTCCCCCCCTATTGGTGCCTCTAAAAACTAATAAACATTCAATTATTTTAATGATTGTTTTTTTCTTCTAATAGAATGATTATTTTCATTGATTGATGCATGATTTCGTCAACCATTTCTGCTCTCCTTCTATGGAATTAATAGAACCAAAACTGATTTTCAGTTACAACATCAATACATCTTCATGGAAGACTCGTAGAGCTACCATTTAGCATGATTTAGATCTGAAAAATAATAGAAAAAATATTCAAACAATCTATATTTTTCAGTTACTTCTACTTACTTAACTCATCTGCATAAAAACCATAAAAGCAAGGATATTATTTTCTAGTGGTTCACCTTTTCAAGACATTTTATCCCTGATTATCCTTCATAATACATCATATCATTTTCCTTATTTCCCCTTTCCTTCATCGAGATCATGGTGTGTGAGGCTTCATCGAGTAGATCTGCGAATCCTTTATCTCTAATCAGTTTCACTGATCAATATTCTCTCATTGCTAAGAAGCTAAAACACCAAATTATCCTCAATAACTTCGCTTTTCTATCAAATTTTGAATTACCTATGGATGATGCATGTTCTATGAAGAAGCAAAAAAATTTTTGGAATAGATTATTATTCCTTTTTAGGCTAGCATTGATTTGATGTAATGTATTTCATCATGGTTTCCTGCTCTAGTTTTTTTGCATTCTGTCAGCTCTCGTATCAAAGAATTTAGTTCCTTATTGTTAATCCTGATAAAATCCCTCTTTTTTCCCTTTCAATTGAGATGCTGTCATTTCTCTTGGCTTAAGCTTACTCTACTAGCTATTCTTCATCGCTGCCTTAATGTTCAAAAGTGGAATTCACATTGAACCAAAAGCAAAGAAGGATATTTGTGAGAGCAACAGGGCTTCAGCGTATGTGAGTGTATGTCCAGAATGGATAACAAATATGTAAAATATTATTTTTTGATGATGTTTTTTTCTTTTCTTTTTTGAAAAGTTATCTATATCAATCAGCAGTATGCAATGAATCTGCTGCTGCTGACTATGAATTTTCATTATTTTCCTATTCATCATCTCTTTATCTAAATACCAAAATATCTGTTATTGCACTCAAGAAACCCTCTCCATAAATAATAATGTTATCTCAAGAGAATCAATAAATGCATTATTGACTCTTTTTCTTTTGGCTGCTGATTGGCAATTTAATTAATAAATAAAACACAAATAAAAGGTTCAATATTGTCTTAGATGAAATATTCCTTTAAGAAAACTAAAAATGACCTAATTCAATATTGCTTGTCGGCTTAACAAAGAATGAATAATTACAGTGTAATAAATGCTGAAATTATATATCTTGATAATTTATTTTTATTTGTGGCTTACAAAAAACAAAAAATAATATTTTACATTCAAAAAATAACTAACTCATTTTAGCCTTTTTTTTAATTTCAAAGTAAAACAATCATTCACAACCACAAACTGACCCCTGTAAAGAAAAAAAAAAAAATTAGCTTGACATGAATTTATGAGATATCCTATGAACAGATGTAGCTGGAGTTGAAATTTTAAAGAAAAAGATTGTTATCAACAAAATCATACTTCTACCAGAGACAAGTAACAATAATGTTAAGAAGAAATAACTTTAATTAATTTAGAAACGATCTAAAAATTAGTGAAAGTTGTTAAAAATACAACTTTAAGGAAGCTGCTTGAAGCACATTGAAAAGTTCTAATATTAAGAAGATTCGATCAAACCTATCTTTTACATCAAAAATTCTTAATTATGACTTTGATTAAACATTTCCTGCGCATTCTTATCGGTAATTAACTTTTTTTGTTGTTCTTTCTGAATCCTTAGAGTTATGTGTGATTAGTTAATTATTAATCCAGTTGAGGTTATTTGTTTTTTAAGTAATTGATTCGTTAATCATCATAATCTTAGTATCTAATTCAAATAATCAAAAATTATTGTTTAAAACTGGTTAGAAATCTGATAAGAAATTGAGATTTAATTGATTTAACTATTATCAAATTCGCTTTAAAAGAGTTAAAACATTTGTCTTGGGCATTGAAGACATATTGCTTTTCGTTTAAAACTGGATTGTTTTAGGTAATCACACAGCTGTGTTGAAATATTAATGGATTCTTGTGAAAATATCTTCTCATAGATTAATGCTTAATTTATCTATTTATTCCCATTAGAATTACCATGAATCAAACAATAAAATTATAGTTTTTAATAAGGAGCAGATACATTTAATACCCTTCACCTTTGAACTTATCAAATCAACAGAGCTTCACTATCTAAATCTCCAAAAATCATCTATTAATCCTTGTAATAAAGTATTCAGATAACATGTTTTTATTGAGTAAATATTCAAATTTGAACCTAAATTTGTGGTTTAGATTTGTTTTTCTTTGAAAGAAATTTCTTAACCATATTTTAAATAAAGTCAACTTGCTCCCAACTAAGATATTTATTTGAATGAACGCATTAAGAAAAGGTTGATTCCTTTCATCAAAAAGTATCATGTTGATGATAACAACATCTTTTGGTCTGATTAAGCTTCATCCCATTAATTCAAATCTGTAAGTTCTTATTTAACTGAGAAAACAATAAATTTCATTGATGAAAAAAACAATTCCTCCAATCTGCCTGAATTCTCCCCCAATCTAGGATTTCTAGGCAATTCTTAAGGCATAAGAAAAAATAATTTTATGGCATGTTCCATTGATTCCTTGATAGATAAGATTAAGATGTGCCTTAGAAAAATCGATCAAACATTTGTAAAGTCATTACAATAAAAAGGATAGACCGAATAAGGTGTAAAGGTGTAACTGAGAAGCACTTGAATATTTGGTTTTGAAGCTGCGCCATTAATATTACATAATTCATTTATTAAAATTTAATCTAAAACATTCTACTTTCTTTCTATTAATTGTCATAGTCCATTTTTTATTCACAATACTTTAATATCTTTAGTGAATAATACTTGTTTAATCTCCCCTTCCTTTCACCCCTGAATTTCTATTTTTCCAAGCCTTTAATCATACCAGCAATGTCTTGGAAGGCACCAAAGAATAATATTAAGCATTCAATAATAAAATATAATAAAAATACTCCAACAAAAATAATAGCCCTGCAAATGAAAATGAATATTTTCAATATCTTTTCACTCAATAATCGCTGCTAAGTGATAGATATCCTCAAATCAAATGGGCGTCTATCTACTTACTTAACTCATCTGCATAAAAACAACAAAACCATACAAATATTTAGGAATTAATATTCTAGTTATTCATCTTTTCAAACTATTTTAACCCTGATTATCCTACATAATAGATCCTATTCCTTCCCTAATTCCCCCTTACCTTCATCCAGATCATGGCGATGCGAGGCTTCATCAAGTAGATCTGCAAATCCTTAATCGCTAATCAATTCCACTGTGAAATGCAAGATAATACATGAAAAAAACTATTAGAGACCATCATAATTATTTCCTCATTGCTGACGTGATAAAGCAACAACTTATCTCCAATAGATTTGCATATTCTGCTCATTTTTTAGTTACCTGGATGCTATTAGCTTGTTTTGGATTGGTTATTATTCCCTGTAGGTTATTATGTGACTTTCGCTTTGAGGTATTGTATCTCTGCATTATTTTTCTGCTCTCGTTTCTTGTACTCTGTTAGCTCTCGTATCAAACGATCTAGTTCTTTTTGTTAGTCCTTGATCAATTCCTCTCTTTGAGCTTCCATTGAGGCACCTGTTCTTCTCTGCGATCGCTTAGCCTACTCTGCTAGCGATTCTTCGTCATTGCCTTAGTTCCCAGTAGTGGAATTCGCAGAGAGCTAAAAAAGCAAGAGGATATTTTTGAGATAAGACTAGACCAGTAGTGAATGCGAGTGTATGTGTACAATAATGGATAATAAATATTGAAATATTTTGAATATGTTTTTTCTACTTTTGTATAATCAGCTGTATTCACACTACGCAATGAATCTGTTGATGATGACGAGGAGTTATCTTGATTTCTCCGTTCATGATCTCTTTATCTACATCCCAAGATATAGGCTAATGCACTCAAGAAACCAGCTATCAAGACTGTAAATAAATCCATGATTATTTCAAACAAAAGAAATTAATATTTTTCTCAATAGAAGGGGTATTCTCTATTTTCTTTTCACCTCTGATTGGCGATTTAATTCATAAATCAAGCACATTGAAATAGTTCAATGTTTTGTGTTAGATGAAATATTTCATTTAAAAAACTACAAATGACCTAATTCAAGAATGTTTGTTGGATTAACTAAGAATGAAAAATTAATTCAGTATTCTTTCAAATTTCTTTCAAAAAAAAATACACAAACAAGAACTTTTCGCATTTTCTTAGCTGTCAATCATAATAATTAATATGCAGAATTAATATTCAATTAAAAATGAGTAATAAGAACTATCAGAGCTTCTTAAATCAATTACTAAAAGCTATTAAATGTAGCCATGATGTCTACCAAACTAACTTACTTCAAGTTTACTTCTATCTAATATAATATTAAACAACATCATTAGGCAAATTGTGTAGGCTTATCTCTTTCAACTAACTCAGCGTCTAGGAATTGAATTACGATAATTAAAGTTAGTCTAATCAAAAAGAGTGGTCTCAAATCCATTAAAAAAAATTTGTTTTTTAACTATCAGTGAATTCTCATAATCTATTCCAGGTTGATTTAATCTGGAAAAATAAGTCACCTTTAATAAATACCTTGGGTGAATTTTCATATGCTAATAGAAGTGATAGAATGCCTCTCACTTTCCTCCCCAGCAAAATTTCTTGCATTTTCTGATATTTTTTTGAATATGTTTTTGATTTCATTTGAAAAATCAAAGTAATTCTGTAATAAGACCACCTTTACCATTTCAGACCTCTCTTACTGTTCATATTGAATTTTAAAATCTTGTTAATTATTATCAAATCAAGCGCTATGTGTGATTAATTGTTTAATGCTAAATAGATAATTTTTACTTCCCTGATCAAGCTGCTCTGCTTCCCTGATCAAGGATTTTATCTATTAGATTAGGAATTACAAAATAATTACACTATCACTCTACAACATAGATTCCCTTGGATAAATGAGATCTACCTTGAAACATGTCATTCAATTTAATTCCCCAAACAAAGAATAACTTAATCTACAGAAGTGATATCCGTACAAAATGGAAAATCAAAGTTCTTATGAATGTACGATGAATAATGAGAATTCAGTGAATCAAGAGAGTATGCCTCAATAACATGAGTCCTTTAAGGAGGCTGAGATTTATTTGAAGGAATTGATTAAAGAAAATAATAATAACTTCCAAGATGTCTCAGTTTTTTTTTAATCAAATAATAATCTCACAAGTAAAATAGGCGATAATATTTAAGAAGATTAATAAAACTTGCAAAATACACTACAGCATGAAAAAGATGTAAGCTTATCTTCTACCAATTGTTCTCTAAGAAGTGCTTAATAATCCTCCTCTTAAAAACATTTAGGTTATCCTTAATCTTTCGCTTAGAACTTCTACAGGCAATTCTTGCTTCCTTTTCTATCTAAAAACGCCAGTAAAAAATCCTACAGTACTTTTTTCACTGAAAAACAATAATCCCCAGAATCATACAAAGCATTCATTACGAAATACTTTGAGAAACCCTCAAAAAACAGTGATTCTTAGATCCCCAAGATCATAACAAAAAAGACTCTCCAAGCCATCTGGTCGTTGCCAATCGGTCATGAGGATTACGAGGAAGCGTTGTTATTCGGGTCCTTAATTGGGAAGTATTCTCTCCAAAGATTCATCGAGATGTTTAAGACAAAAATGGATACTCCTGAGAAACAACTTGCTTTTATCAAATGGTATTCAACTAAAATAAAACAACAACTGATTAACTTTGGGAAAATGCAGCAAACACAAAAAACTGCAAAGAAATGATTACTCTCCATAAAACAAATAAGAATAATTATTTAGAATTTCATAGCTCCTCAAATAATCATAAGAGATTGATTCTAAACATTCTCGAGCTTATTTTTCTTTCTTCTTTCCCTCTCTCACACTCATCAAAGATATAAACCTACTCTATATTTAAGAGAAAGATTCAATTGTCTACTTCTTTAGTCAGGAAAAAAGCCAAAACCGTCTCAGAAAAACTATTATTTTAAAATATTCCTCTTAAAATCAATTTATATTTAGTTAATAAAAAATTAGTAGTATTCCTAAAAAAGTTTTTATTCTATGTTTTCGTTCAGAATAACATCATTAATTTTAAAGAAAAAGACAATAGTTAGATCTTAATTATCATTAATCGCATTGAGGAGTAAGATTCTTCCTTTTGAAGAGCTACTTCTAATTTATATCATAAAGTAATCAGTTTATTATGAAAAGCAAGATAATTTTTGAAAGTAACTACTCTGCATTTCAATTTTAGTTTATCACAACAATTTGACAACTCAAGTTACTTATTTTGTAAAAGATCTAAAATGTGATAAAGCCCTAAGGACAGTGAATTATGAGTCGTCATCGTCAACTTAATCTCAGTGTTTTTCTTAACCTTAATTATCCGTTGAATATCCATTCATTTTCTCCATTTAAGATTAAAATTTGAAAAAGTAAATATTGATTACAATCTCATCACAAAAAACAAACCCTAAGAAATATCATCATAATAATTTCATTTTAAGGAAAAATGTTTTTTGAAATGAGAGTATGAAAAATGAGTTGATGACATATTAATGAATTCTTGAAACTATCTTCTTAGATTCATGCCTAATTTATCTATTTATTTCCTTTAGAATTACGATGAACCAAACCATAAAAATCAAATATTTCAAAAAGGAACAAACTCATTTACTACCATTCTCCTTTGAACTTATGAATTCAACAAAGCTTCATAATCTAAATCTCAAAAAATCATTCATTAAACCTGTAGTAATAAAATCTTTAGGTAGGATATGATATGAAGATCTCTTTTAATAATCCTTCTTGATAAGAACATAGAAACAAAAAAACATCTTCATCTTTCAACTCATAGTTTTTATATTAATATCTTCAGTGAATAATGCTTGCTTAATCTCCCCCTCTCTTTCCTCCCTGAATTCCTACAAATACTCCAACAAAAAGAATAGTCCCTCAAATGAAAGGAATACTTTCTACATCTTTTTACTCAACAATAGCTGCTAAATGATCGATATCTTCAAATCAAATGGGCGTCTATTATCTTATTTAACTCATCTGCATAATAACCATAAACGCATAGGATTATTTAGCAACTAATAAGGATAGAAAACATTAGCTGTACAAAATTTAAAACTAGTTTAACTCTGATTATCCTTTAAATTAAATCCTATCCATTTCTTTATTTCCTATTACCTTCTTCGAGATCATGGTAATGCGAAGCTTCATCGAGTAGATCTGCAAATCCTTAATAGCTAATAAATTCCACTGTTAAATGCAATACATGAAAAAAACCATAAGAATTGCATTTCTGCATTGTTTTCGCGATTCTTCATCACTGCCTTAGTTCCCAGTGAGATTCGCAGAGAGCTAAAAGCAAGAGGATATTTTTAAGATAAGACTCGATCAGATGTGGATGCGAGTGTATATGTACAATGGATAAAAAATATTGAAATATATTTTGATGATGTTTATTTTTCTACTTTTGTATAATCAGCTGTATTCACACTATTCAATGAATCTGCTGATAATGATGAGGAGTTGTCTTAATTTCTTCGTCCATCATCTCTTTAAATACATCCAAGTTATCTACTATTTCACTGAAGGAGCCAACAATCAAGACTGTAAATAAATCCATGATTATTTAAATTAATATTTTCTCAATAGAAAGGGGATTATCTATTTTCTTTTTGGTTATTGGCAATTCAATTAAAAACTCAAACACATCTAAAGTTCAATATTAAGTTAGATGAAATAATTCATTTAAAAACTACATGACCTAATTCAAGAATGTTTATTGGATTAACTAAGAATGAATCATTATTTCTGTATTCTTTCAAGTAGTTTCTTTGAAAAAAATAAATAAACAACTTTCCGCATTTTCTCAGCTGACAATCATAATGATTGATATGAAGAATTTGTATTTAACTTAAAATGAATAAAAAGAACTATCAGAGCTTCTTTATCCAATTACTATAAGAAATAATATATTTTTCATGGCTTTTCCTATTGAAAACTTAAATCCTTGTATCTTCTCATATTTTCCTCATTTTTGAAAGTAATAATTCAAAAGCTTTTAAAAAATCGATTAGTTTATTCTCTGCGTAAATTATATCATACTTCTATCTCATATTTGATTAATCATTAGACAAATTCATGTTTAACTGATCTCTTCAACTAACTTTGTGTCTATTCGAATCGAATAACGATAATTTAAATAGGTCTAATCAAAAAGAGTGGTCTCAAATCCATCAGAACATAAATATCTTTTGTAATCATCAGTGAACAACCCATAGTCTATTCCAGGTTGATTTAATCTTGAAAAATAAAGCACCTTAAAATAATCCCTGGTTGATTTTGATATGAAAATACAAATGATAAAATTCTTCTCACTTTCCTCCCCAGCAATATTGCTTGTATTTTTTGATCTATTTTTGAATGTGTTTTTGATTTCATTTGAAAATCAAAGTAATTCTGTAATAAAGCCATACTTTTGTGATGTCTTTAGCATTTTAGAGCTCTCTTACTTTTCATATTGAATTTTAGAATCTAGTTGATTATTATCAAATCAAGAATCATGTGTGTGTGGTTAATTGTTTTACTGCTCGATTAATAATATTTTGTTTCCCTGATCATGTTTTTTTTCTATTTCATTCGAAATTACAAGTAATAATTACACTATCTCTCCTTGTTCCACAGATTCCCTGGGAAAAGCGAGACATAGCTTGGAACATATCATTTAATTAAATTCTCAAAACAAAGAATAAGTAAATCAACAAAATAGCCTTACAAAATGGAAAATCAAAGTTCTTATTAATAATATTCGCTGTATAAGGAGTATTCAGAGAATTAGGAGATTATGACTCAATAAGAAGACTCCTTTTGTGGATTAGGGAGAGATTCCTTTATAGAATGGCCTGAAAATAATAATAATTATCATGATATCTCAGATTTTGTTTAGCAATATGATGATCTCTCAAGTAAATTCTGCAATATTACTTAAGAATCTTAATAATATTTGCAAAATCCTCTTTAATAATAAGAAGATCTAACCTTATCTCCTTAGCTTTCTCTAAAAAGTACATAATCATCCTGCTCATTAAAGCACTCAGATTCTACTTAATCTTCTTCTTCTCAGAGAATTTCAAGATAATCTAAGAACCTCTACAGACAATTCTTGCTTCCATTTCTCTCCAAAAATGCTAGTAAAAAATCCTACAGTACTTTTTTCACTGAAAAACAATAATAACCGTAATCATACAAAGCATTCATAACGAAATACTTCGAGAAGCCTTCCAAAAATAGTGATTCTTAGATCCCCAAAGCCATAACAAAAAAGACTCTCTAAGCTATCTGGTCATTGCCAATCGATCATGAGGATTACGAGGAAGCGTTATTCTTCGGGTCCTTAATCGGGAAGTATTCTCTCCAAAGATTCATTGAGATGTTTAAGAAGAAAATGGATTCTCCAGAAAAGCAACTTGTTTTTATCTAATGGTATTCAACTAAAATCAAAGAGCAACTGATTAACTTTGGGAAAATGCAGTAAAAAGGAATAGATAAACAAACAAAAAAGACTGCAAAAAAGTGATTACTCTCCATAAAAAACACAAAAATAGATATTTAGAACCTCAAGAATCATAAGAGCTTGATTCTAGATATTCTTGAAAGTCCTCTTCTTCTTCCCTCCCTCCCATCCATAAAAAAAATCAACTTACTCCCTCGCTAAGACTCAACAATCTACCTCTTTAGCCAGGAAAAAGCCAAAACCCTCTCTCAAAAATATATAAAAATAAAAAATTCCTCTCTCTAAAAAAAGCAAATAGCTTCACCCTCTCTGAAATCATTATTAACATATTCCTCTCTTAAAATCAATTTAATAAAAAATAGTAGAACATCTAAAAAAAATATATTTATTCTATGTTTTCGTCAGAAAAACACCATTAATTTTCATGGTCAAGATAATAATTTGATCTTAATTATCATTAATCGCATTGAGGAGTAAGATTCTTCCTTTTGAAGAGTTACTTCCAAGTATTTCATAAAGTAATCAGTTTATTATAAAAGCAGGATAATTTCTGAAAGTAACTACTCTTCATTTCAATTTTAGTTTATCACAACAATTTTACAATTCAAGTTACCCATTTTGTTAAGTATCTAAAATGTGATGAAGCCATAAGGACAGTGAATTCTGAGTCGTTAACGTCAATCTAATCTCAGTGATTGCCTTAGTCTTCATTGTCCTTTGAATATTCATTCATTTTCCCCCATTTATCTACAAATATATAAAAGTAAATATTGATTACAATCTCACAAAAACATCATAATTTTAGATATTAATCATATTTGTTTGGCAAGTCTTGTTAATCCCTATCAAATGAGGGCTGTAATAAGCCTGAATATTTGTAGGTTATGTATTATTGTTTATTGATCATCTTAATCAATAAAATACAATCATGTTACCTGAATATTTTATTACTGCAGAATTAATAGATGATTTTTTTGAGATTTAGATAATAAAGCTCTGTTGGATTGATAAGTTCTAAGGAGAAAATGTTATTAAATATATTTGTTTCATATGAAGTTCTAGATTTATATTGTTTGATTCATGGTAATTCTAAAGGGAATAAATAGAAGAATTAGGGCATTCATCTATGAGAAGATATTTTCAAGAAAAAATAAATATTTCAAAACCAGCAGTGTGATCATCACCAACACTTTCAAACATTCTTTTAAATAGCCAACTCGAATTCAAGTTATCACACTTAAAATAATTAATTTAACCTAAAGCAATCCAGTTTTAGAAGAAAAGATCTGCCTTCAATATCCAAGACAAATATAATAACTCTTTGAAGGGAACTTGATAATAGTTAAATCAATTAAATCTCATTTTTTATCAGATTTCTAACAAGTTTTAGACAATAATTTTTTATTATTTAAATTAGATACTAACAATATGATTAACGAATCATTTATTTAAGAAAGAAATAACCTCAATTGGATTAATAATTAACTAATAATACACAACTCTATGGATTCATGAAGAGAAGAAGAACAAAAAGTTAATTACTGATAAAAATGCGCGGATATTAATAATCAAATTTAATAATAATTCAATAAAGAATACCCAGCATGCGAACAAGAAATACAATAAATGACCGTCTCTTTAGACAAATGTATCTTCTTTCTTGTCACAATTACTGAGAAATCGAGAACTCTATCAGT
>Ga0302271_10003188_pt1 | contig 14065 bp, 8 predicted proteins | sample III_Bog_N1_1_FD_198767 | JGI IMG/M metagenome (GOLD analysis project Ga0302271, IMG submission 198767) | Peat permafrost microbial communities from Stordalen Mire near Abisko, Sweden - III_Bog_N1_1 | ecosystem: Environmental > Terrestrial > Soil > Wetlands > Peat | place: Sweden: Abisko... | reverse complement strand
TCAATGTTATTTTTTGTTGTTCACATTTATTTTCAGATAAAGACTTTCCTAGTATTTAAACATCTTTGTTTGATAATTGGAGCTTATAAAAGATATTAATTTAATCATATTTTAAATCAAAAAGAAGGTTCCAATAAGATCATATTTTTTTTTTTAATTTCTTATTTTTTAGATGAAAATGATCAATACTGAGTTCCTAGATAAAACAATCTGTGGATTTCTTTCCTTAAATTTATCCATAAAGATAATATCACCATTTTTGAATAGCATAAATAGAAACAACAAAGACCTTGTAGTTGCAATAACAAGTCTAATCTTCGAATAATTACAATTTCGATTTATTTGGCAATTATCATTTCCAAAATAGTGACTATTATCCTACAATCATATCATCCAATAACCAATTAATTATTAACTTAAAAATCAGCAGTACCTTGAAATGATTTAATAGCATCAATTATTAGAATATTATTTCTTTAGTTGGATCTATCAATTTATCATTTTTTTATTAAATAGTTAAGGTAGATGAAATTATTTAGAAAAAACAGCTTAGAAAATGAGGTAAAATAATGAAATCAGTTAATTATTAATTATTTTTTTTGAAAAAATTTAATAAAAAAATCAAGTTTTTTCATACAAAATCACATAATAAGAATATTCCTTTCCTGTTTATTTCTCTTTCTATGTTTAAATAATTTTCAAGACTGATTTAGTGATGTCAAGTTTAGAATCCAATTGAAATCTTAAACTATCTCCATTGTATCTGTTACTTATTTTTAACTACATGAAATTTCCCAATCTCTTTTGTGTTTTGTGTGGTATTTCTTTTCCATTAACAGAGGTAGGAATCTAAAGATTTCGATTTTCAAGAAAGAGAGAGGGACATTATGATGAACTTATTGATAGCAATTTTAAATTTGTTTTTTCCCACCATCAAACATGACTAAGTTTTGGCTAACTATTTAAAAATTCATTTTTTTTTGTTTTCTTAAGGATCCTGCTCACCGAGGATTCTTTTTTAGTTACATTATCTTGCATTCTTTAGCATTGATCTTAAAAATAAAAATAATGGCTATTAACCTTTGATAATATTGAAAGAATAGTCAGTCAATCTATTTAAAGGCTCTAATATCTCCTTCACAATTATTTACCTCTGATAAACATTTTAACTGTCTAAATTATGGACAGATAGAAATAATAATCAATTATTTAATAAAAAAAAAACTATTCTTTTTATGGCAACAATTGTATTTACCACCTTGTTTGTCTGTTTCTCCTTAGAAACAGTAAATTGCTTCTCTAAAAACAGTGGAAAATCATTCTAATATTCTCCTATTATGGCCTAAACAATGGCAAAGTATGCTTATCTAGCCTACTGTAAAGATAGCAATATCAAAGCATGGAGCTGTGGGAATGCTTGCAAGATCGTTGAAGCTCTCAAAAGTATCTAAATCATCAATTCAGACATAGATAACTAAGTCATTATGGGATACAGAAGCTCAGACAATGCCATAGTTATTTCTGTTAGAGGTACAGTTTCAAATAGCTTACCTAATATTATCACTGATTTAACAGCTTCAAGCACAAATTACAGTTACTACATTTGCCAGAATTGTAAGGTCCATTTAGGATTTCAAATTGCTTTAAAAGATGTCTATCCTTAAATCTCTCTGGGATTTAAGATTCTGAGGGCAGAATACCCTACAGCTAAAGTTTTCTTAACAGGTCATAGTATGGGAGCAGCCATTGCCACACTTCTTCTTCCATTTCTAAAAGATCTCAACTCAGGCAGAAACATAGATGTTTTTTATATATTTGGAAGCCCTCGAGTTGGAAATCAAGCTTTCAGTGATTTTTTTATTAAAAATAATAACTTTTCTGTTCAAAGTGCTAGAATATCTTAAGGACATGACCCAGTGCCTTAGATTCCTTTGAACACTCAGCCTTTCTTTTTCTACCACATAGGGCATGAGATTTATTACACAAACTTAACTGACATTTATACCTACGTTTCTTGTGAATTCCCAGAAAGTGAACTCTGTGCAAAATTATTTGTGCCTCCAGCAACTTTTCAGGACCACTCAAAATATATGGCATTAAGCCCAGCTGATTATTTAAACTGCTGATATTTATGTATGCATCTAGTTTCCTTTAGAATTTTAGAATCTATTAAATACAATATTAAGCAGCTAAAAATGATCATTCCCCTTTCTAAAATTCCAATAAGTCAACAAGTTAAGCTGACCGGAATATCTTAAATTTCCAGAATATTAATTCCTCAAGTAAAATTCGGCATTGAAAACTATTATGATAAAAAACTGCAGAAATAATACGGAAATCATAGTAGGTAGGATCTCCTCGAGCTAATCTTACAGCATTTCTAATCTGTTATTACTTCAATTATTCTCAATTTTTTATTCTCAACTTATCCCCTTAATTAGTGAATTGTTTATTCATCCAATCATCAAACTTGTAGATTCTTGTCAAGATAAGAAATTAGAATTACGATAAGTTTATTATTATTATCTTAGCTACTCTTGAGGTATCATGAATAATGACTCGATTTTTTATTAGTATTGAATTTATCTCTTAGTTTCATATGAAACAACTTGTTAATACTTCACAAGCCATTAAAGACATAAAGATAATAATCTGAGTAGGATTTAAAGCAACAAATTAATGAAGCACAATCACTGTTTTCCTTTCCTAAAACTAAATGCTTAATAAAAATTGAACTTATCATCGTGCATCTAAATGATTCCTTTTATTCTCTAATTAGATTATTATGTAATTTCCTTACATTTATTAGAAATAAAGTCAAATTAATTCTCTAATTGACAAACCAATAAAAATAAAAATAGCAATGGCAATAGCAATATCAAATCAAGAAGATAAGAAAAATAATTTTGTCTTTAGAATTCTTGTAGGTTTTAATTAGGAATCAGAGTTCTATTTTTATTTAAATATCAAGGTTATTTTTTTATTGTTTACATTTATTTTAAGACAAAGACATTCTTAATGCTTAAACATCTTTACTATTTGGAGCTTAAAAAGATATTGATTAAAACATATTTTAAAAGATAAACAAAAAAAGACGAAATTGTAACAACTTTTATTATGTTAAAATATCAAGAAGGATCTTGAAAATCGACCTTCAAAAAAGTGCTAATTTTTCAGTTACTTCTTCGAATAAAAGTAATCTTGAGTCTCAGCACTAATGCTATTCTTATCGTTAATTATCACTTTAAATCACATTTTTATGAGTTATGATTGCTTTCAAGTCATCATTGATATCGGCAAGTCTGATTCTTTGTTTCTTTAAATTAGACTGTTTTGCCTTGATTATTTAAGAATTTGCACAGATCATTCCAATAATAATCGAACATATTATTAAACCCACTGCATTCAAGAAACTAACTTAATCCATTTAATGTATCTCCTCAAATGGAAGCAGGTTTATTTAAAAAGTTTGTTAGGCATAAACATTAATACTAGTCACTGATCTTGGTTCTTGAACAGCTTAAAACCAAAATGTTATGGTAACCTCTGCAGATAATATTTCGTCTAACTGCAAGCTTACAGTTACTCCATATTCTTTCTATTCGCTTGAGTAATCCTAATAGTCTTCGCTCCAGTATGAAGAAATGTATTATTTTTCTGATCCTAAAAGTGTGTAGAAATCATATTTGGAGTATCTAATAGAGTGTACCATTAGATTTGATTAAATTGGATATATCTTGTCGACAACGATTCTTAATATTATTGGTACATCTGTTCTTGAAATAAATATACTCTTTTAATTACAGGCTTAATAAGGCATACAGATGATTTTCATTCTTGATTTTACGACTATACTTTATGGAATATCGCATGCCTCACAGACAGGTTTGCTTCTTATCTCAGTGTTTAAGCTATATACACTATTAATAGAATCTGGAATTCGGTTTAAAATAACTGGAATACTAATAGCAAGTAGTTCTTCGAAGTATCCCTCAATAAGTAAAAAGCAATTCTGACTGCAATTTTCTTTATTGAATGGTATGTCTAGAAACTATCTCTCAAGTTTATTAATATTATCAATTTAAAGGTACATCTGATCGAAAATATACTTGGATTGGAAAACAAATTTCCAAGTCATGCATAGGAAGACAGGGTCAGGATTTGTAAATTATCCTGTGAACGTAAAATAAGAATCTTAATAGTTGAATGATAAAAAAAAAGTAAGGTAGTTTCTTAAAGTGATAATGTTCAGCTAGCAAATTCGGTCGCATTTTTAATATAATTTTTGATTGCAACCAAAATAATCAGTGTATTACTAATAGTCTTAGGCTGTCATTCTTGAAACAGACAATATTCTTGAGTTTTAATAAGAAGGTTTTAGTCTTTCATACCCATCTATCTTTTTCTAAAGAGCCTTGCAGATCAAATAACCTATTTCATGCATTGTGCCGCTTTCAAGAGTAGTACTTGAGCTGCCAGTTTAATCAGAAATATGAGTAATCCACTAATTGTATCGCTTATTAAAACTGAATAAAAAAACCCTGCAAGATTTTTCAAGATCTTCATTAAAAAATTACTCCTCACATTTATCAGCTACATTCAAAGACTTACGCTAATCAATTTGAGATGACAATAGTAAATTCTTACTGTGTATAGAGTATTCTTTGGGATCATTGAGATTTATGACAATTTTTGAAAGATCTGCTGTTGTTTCCTCCACAAAGCAATAGCAAACCTTTGGATCTTTTTTCTATTCTCTATGATTTTATAAAACATAAGCAATGTAATCCATTGAGTGATCAATTTCTAATCCCTTCTACAAAAAGCTATCTACTTAGCAGCAGTAACCCCTACATGCTATTAGGTCTTAAGATTCACTTTAGGTTTTAGATAGATGAAAGAAGTTTGCTATTATTAAGAAAAGCTGTAGAATGAATGCTAAAATCATAATTTGATTCTGAATTTCAACTGTTCTCTGCTTATGATAATTTTCAATACTGTAAATCGTTTACCTTTTTCTTATTTCTTAAAGTCATTATTCACTTTGAAATTACTATTAATAAATTGACTTTTAGGTTCAATAAGCAAATATCTTCTTTTTCTAGATTCCTTAAAAATTACTCCTTCTTGGCTTAATATCAGCTTTAATTGGTTTTTTCCCCTTCCCTTATTTAAATCTTAATTGTTTTTGAAAAATTGTTTTGAATAATAATCAGCGTTCTACTTATCCTTTATCTATTTATCTAAAGTGATATTAATATCTAAATAATTTGTTCTGAATTAAGTTAGATCTTATCTTAAGCTTAAAATTAATATTTTTAAATAAAACTGTCTTCTTATTTTTCTGATTCATTCATTTTATTTTTTTTTTGAAAACCCCAAGCAATTCCTTATTTCTTTTTCATTTCTGATCCAAATACATTTAAATCTTCTGACATAAATCTCTCTCTCTCTCATAACTCTATGATTGATCCTTTCAATAAGAGATATCTGTTAACCATATTTACAAAACAGAAAAATATACAACAATAAATTCATATTCAATCTTACAACTCTAAGGACTTTAATTTGTTGAAACATTCTTTGAACAAATGTTTTGTGAATTTATCATTTAAATTGTTGCCAAATTTTAGGTCTAAACTTGAAATACTAATCAAGTTGGATAGGGGATAGAAAAAGAATAAATTCCCATATCCCCAATATTATTGTAACTTAAATCGAGGGAAAGCATTGAGAGGTAATGGAGGTTAGTGAAGGGAGACAACAGAGATTATGCTCCTTGATCTCCAATTTTGTTTCTTTTTAGATTTAGGGTTATGTTTGATAAATGAAGGAGATTAGCTAAGGGAGATAACAGAGATTACATTCCAACATATCTAATTTAGTTATCATCGAGAGAAGGATTAGGCTTGATAGATGAAGGAGATTCGCTAAAGGAGACAATAGCGATTATGCTCCTTTATCTCTAATGTAGTTTCTTTTTAGTTTTAGGGTTAGGTTTGATAGATGAAGGAGATTCTCTAAGGGAGATAACAGAGATTAAGCTCCTAAATTTTCAAGTTAGTTTTCTTCAAGATTTAAGATTAGGCTTGATAGATTAAGGAGATTAGTTATGGGAGACAACAGAGATTACGCTCCTTCATCTCCAATATCGTTGTAATTTAGATTTAGAATTAGATTGTAAAGATGAAGGAGATTTGCCAAGGGAGACAACAGATATTACACTCCTTTATTTCCAATGTAGTTTCTGTTTAGCTTTAGGGTAAGGATTGATAAATAAAGGAGATCCGCTAAGAGAGATAACAGAGATTACACTCCAAAATTTCCAATTTAATTTTCATTTAGATTTAGGATTAGGCTTGATAGATTGCGAAGATTTGCTGAGGGAGACAACAGAGATTAGGCTCCTTTATTTCCAATATAGTTTTTCTTTTTAGCTTTAGGGTTAGATTTGATAGATGAAGGAGATTTGCAAAGGGAGAGCTAACAGAGATTATGCTCCTTCATCTCCAATAATATTTTTGGATTATAATCAGATCCATTTTTTCAATATTTTCTTATTCAACTTCTTTCTCATGGAGGTACTGCAGTAGCTTAGTATGTCTGAATCTACATTTCTCTCCATTTTTTTACAGTTTCCTTTCTTAAAAAATTAGCATTTCTTTTAGCTAGCACTCCATGCTGCACTTCTTGGTGAAAGACTCATTTTTTATCTAGATTTCCAATTCGATGATCGAGATTGATCTTACGAAAGTGAGCCTTGTTTAAATCCTCTGATGCCCTTATTCTAGATGTTACTTGTGTTCTATGTACTTTCAGCGACCTTACTTTATCCCTTTGTGTGTTTGGAGTTGAAATCATAGCTTGTACTCAATCAATTGCTGTTTTACTGCTTATTATCCATTTTTTGCTGTTTTTTTAACAAATTGTAATTTTAGTCTCTTTTAACTTTGAATACATCAAAATAAAAAATAAGAGGATGTAGATTATTAATCTGCCAAATAAAAAAGCAAATAGTAAACGTTCAATCGTAATATTGAATGATTGCTAATCTTCATAGTATAGAACCTGTGAACTGATTATTAAATAATTCAGGTTCTTTAAAACCACCAACAACTATTTTCTTGTCAGCATGTCTTTCAGATGATCCCATAAATATTGATTTGAATGATGTTCCAACAATATTTTTACCCTTCTTTGTAAAGTTATAATCACAAATGCAGCAGCTATGAAGACTTCAAGAGATGCAGATCAGACAACAATGATAACAAGCTTGTTTTTATTCTTACTGCGATTGAGCAAAATAAAAAAAGGCATCTCTGATCACAATCTAATATCAATGTTTGCTGAGGCTAATTTGTTCTAAAACTAAAGAAACTTTGAAAATTTTTCGAAGAATCCCTAGCTATGGACACTGCTCCAGGGCACAATAAATCCTTGTGAGTTAACTAGAAAACATGCCCACTTCATCCCAACAAGCAGCAATTCAGATCAATAATAATTCTGAGGAAAGCTCTCTTCAACAACATAAAAATGAAACTGCAGACAACTAAAATTTTATGCTAAAATATCTAGAAGGATCTTGAAAATCTGCCATCAAAAAAATGTTAATTTGGCAGTTATTTCTTAGAATATAATAATTTTTTGTCTCAGCACTACTGTTAATGCTATTCTTAATTATCCCTTTAAGGTGTCTTTTTATGAGTTATCATTGTTTTCAAGTCATCATTTATATTAGCAAGCCTGATTCTTTGTTTCTTTAAATTAGACTGTTTTGCCTTGATTATTAATGAATTTGCACAGATCATTCCTATTATTAGCGAACATATGATTAAGCCCACTGCATTCAAGAAACTAACTTAATCCATTTAATGAAAATCCTCAAACGAGAGCAAGTTTATTTGAAAAGTTTGTTATGAATAAAGATTTAAACTAGTCACTGAATTTGGATCTTCTACCGCTTAAAACCACATAGTTATCGTAATCTCTGCAGATTGCATTTCATCTAACTGCAAGCTAACTGTAACTCCGATTTCTTTATCGCCATTTTAATAATCCTAATAGTCTTCACACCAATATGGAGAAATGCTATATTTTAATGATATTAAATAATTTAAAAATGATTCTGTAAATAGCATAGATTTTGTGCTAAAAAAAATTTGAAGTTTCGTGAAAATTCCCTTTCACATAAAGTATTAAGTTGTCATTTACTTCTTTGAATAAAAATAGTTTTGAGTCTCATCATTACTGCTATTGCTATCGTTAATTATTCCTTTAAATCATCTTATTATGAGTTATCATTGCTTTCAAGTCATCGTTGATATTGGCAAGTGTGATTCTTTGTTTCTTTAAATTAGACTGTTTTGCTTTGATTATTTATGAATTTGCACAGATCATTCCTATTATTATTGAACATATTATTAAACCCACTGCATTCAAGAAACTAACTTAATCCATTTACGTCTCCTCATAGAATTGAAGAATGTTTACTTGAATAGTTTGCTATGCATAAAGATTAAAACTAGTCTCTGAATTTGGATTTTCTACGGCTTAAAACCACATAGTTATGGTAATCTCTGATGATTAAATATCGTCTAACTGCAAGTTCACTGTAACTCCATATTCTTTATCATTATTTTCATAATCCTGATAGTCTACACACCAGTAAGAAGAAATATACTATTATCCTGATATTAAATGCTTGTCGAAATCATACTCGGAGGATTTAATAGAGTGCATCATTAGATTTGATTAAATTGGATATGTCTTGTCAACAACGATTCTTAATATTATTGGATTTGTCTATGAACTAAATAAACTGTTTTAATTACAGACTTAATCAGTGTTACAGATGATTTTCATTCTAGATTTTACGATCTCGCTTTATGGAATTTCACATGCCCCACAGACAGGTTTGTTTTAAATCTAAGAGTTTTAGCCAATTACACTAGTATATAAACCTTCATATAGGTATAAAATGATAGGAACACTGTAAGCAAGCAGTTCTTTGAAGTATCCCTCCATAACTAAAATGCAACTTGGAGAGCAATTTTCTTTATTGAATGGAAAATTCCAAGTATTGATATCAAGGTATTGAATATTATCAATTTAAAGATTCATCTCATAGAAAATATACTTGGATTGGAAAACAAACTTCCAAGTTGTGCATAGGCTGATAGGGGAAGGATTTGAAAATTTTAATTAGAATTCGAATATTGGATATGGTTAGGTAATTCTAAAATTAAAAGTAAGATAGTTTCTTAAAGTGATAATGTTCAGCTAGCAAATTCGGTCGCATTTATAATTTAAAGGCTAACAACCAAAACCGTCAGTGTATTAATAATAGTCTTAGGCTGTCATTCTTGAAACAGACAATATTCTTGAAATTTAATTTGTAATCTTCTGTCTTTCATGGCTAATTATCTTTTTCTAAGGAGACTTGCATATCAAATAACCTATTCCGTGCAATGTACCACTCTCAAGAGTAATATTTAAGCTGCTAGTCTTGTCGGAAGTATGAGTAGTCCACTAATTGTAGCGTTTATCAAAACTGAATAAGAAAACACTGCAATATTTTTCAAGATCTTCATTAAAAAATTACTCCTCACATTTATCAGCTACATTCAAAGACTTACGCTAATCAATTTGAGATGACAATAGTAAATTCTTACTGTGTATGGAGTATTCTTTGGGATCATTGAGATTTATAACAATTTTTGAAAGTTCTCCTGTTGTTTCCTCCACAAAGCAATAGCAAACCTATGAACATATCTTCGATTCTCTCTTATTTTATAAAACCTCAGCAATGTAATTCATTGAGTGATCAATATCATATCGCTTCAATAAAAAGCATTCTGCTTAACAGCAGTATCCCCTGCATGTTATCATATCTTAAGATTATCCTTAGATCTTAGACAGATGAAAGCAGTTTATTGTTAAGAAAATATACAAAACTACTTATGAAATCATAGTTAAGTTCTTAGAAAGATTTGTATCGACTGTAGTTTCACTATTTTAATTTATTTCCCTTTTCTTATTTCTTAAAGTCATCATTCACAATAAATTGACTAAAGTTCAACGACAATAATTCTTCTTCTGGATTCCTTATATATTAGTCTTCTTGGCTTAATACCAGCTTTAATTTTGGGCTTTATTCCTTCCTTTTATTATTACAAATATTTTTTAAATCCTGTTTTTAATAGTCATAATCTTCTAATTTACCTTTATTTATCTAATGTGTTTTTAATAATAACACTTCGTTTTATTTTAAATTAGTTCTTATCTTAAACTAAAGACAAAAATTAGTTTATTAATAAATGTATCATAAATAAAATTCTTACCTTTTCAATAAGCTACATCTCCTCCACAGTTAGCTCAATAAAAATATGTTTAATAGTGTTCACAACTATCTTTTTCTTTTGATTTATCTTTTATGTTTAATTCTTTTTTATTTTTTAAATCTTTTATTCATTTTTGATATCTTTTTATTATTGAGTGTTCTTTGATATCTCTTTAGTTCTCCATTAATTTTGCTGGTATTCCTCAGAACACATTGAAAATGAAACTCTATATTCTATTATGCCATTTATTTAGGTTTCTTGAGTACTTTTAGAAAGTAGATTCTTTATTTAAAGACTCTTTCAAACAAAACAACTTGCTTTTTCTTCCTGATTCTTAAAGATCGTTGCAAATTGAGAAGGATAAGAAATTTTTTAGCAATAAAATAATTGACTAATGAGCATAAACATGTATTTCTTTTAATATTAATCTGAGAGATTTTATTTTTAAATATTGATAAGACTCGTTTATTCAAAATATTAGACTATTATGAAGTGTATTTTTTACCTTTAGGGTCATCCATAAGGTTTCAACTGGTGATTGATTGAAAAGAGGAAAGTAGGTTTAATAATAGAAAGGGTTGGTGGGAAGGGTTTTTATAAAAGAAATAGAAATGTAGATAAAAATCTTTAATTAATGGAGTTTGGCTGATTTCCATGGAGGAAGAAGAGTTTTCGTTTGGAGAAATCAGATATTTCAAGAAAATAATAAATAAAAATAATTTAAAAATGAACGCCTGCAAAGCGATTTCAAAGGAAGGATTGAAATGGAGATGTAGAGAACATAGGAGTTCTCCAAGTGATATTATTTGTCTCGATGGAGATGCGAAAGAGAGGGTTATGTGCTTCAGGTGCCTGAAAACCAACTCCATTCCTATCTCAAATCTAATATCAATGAGCTTCGTCTTAGCAGCTAATGAACATGATATTTTAGAAGACTATCCTCCTCTAAAAGATCAGGAGTTATCGGGCAAGCTTAGACAATGCAGCATACAATAATCACTAGAATAAATTTAGCTTTATTTTTAGAAACTGAGAGAAGATTTTGAAAGAGAAGTCAAAGCTGCTTAACAAAGAGCCAAAGAGATCTTGATAAAATAAGAACAAGCAAGGCAGTAAGTATTAGAAGGATATATCAGAATTGCAGAAATAGAAAAACTAAAGCAGCTGATAGTTTCAGATAAAGAAGATGCTGAAAAGGATCTGGATGAATTTATAAAAGACAAATGGAACAAAGCAGAAGAGAATAGAAGAATCATGTTGGATCTTATGAGCAAGTATGAGACTGAATAGCATTTCTTGTTTGATGAGCCCAATAGAATTGCTCAGAAAATTGTTGATAGTGTTAAAAATATCAACTTCTTTGACCAGTCAATCTAATAATAATAACAATATTAGTAATAATAATAATAATAATTGTAATAATAATTGTAATAGTATTAATAATATGAATTTAATCTAATAAAATCCATTAATTCTATTTATTCTCAGCAAATGTAAATATTCAAGAATAATTTGATTTATTAAGTCACAGCAGGGTCTTCTTATTCCTATGGTTAAGTGTATATGGATCCGATTCTGAATCCTAAACTGAAGTACATTATCCAAATCGAACTAGAGGGATCAGAAAATATGGAGAATTATTTCTTGATTGGTATTGGGAAGGACGAAGGAAAAGATAATAATGTGGCTGTTTTTTAAGACATGTGCTATTGTGATAACACAAATTGCCGTGGTATTACAAAGTACATTAAGGGTAATCCCATGCAATCTGGAATTAGAAATACAGGAAAGCGCAGTTTTGAATTTAGAATACACTTAGATCAGAAGCTACTGAGAGTTGCTTCACTCCCTGACTACTCTTCAATCGCAGAGCTGGATGACGCTAACAAAATCGACCCGAAAGTTAACTATCGATTCTTCCTTACTATTTGTTATATTGGTAACATGATTAGGATAAATAATGTAAGAGTTGTTGATAAATTTGATGGAAAAATGTGAAAGAATTGTTAATTGTAATGTATTTGTTTTAAAGTCTTTAACTGAAACTGATTAATTTAATGAATTATCTAATAATTGTGTAACTATTTTGTCAGTTATTTAATTATTTTTTCTCTTAATAATAAAGTTCAATAACAATAATTCTTATTCTCGATTCCCTTAGATATTACTCTTCTTGGTTTAATATCAGCTTTAACTTTTGACTTTTTCTTTCCTTTTATTATTTCAAATAATTCCCAAATCATGTTTCTAATAGTCTCAATCTTCTAATTATCCTTTACTTTTATCTAATGTGTTTTTAATTATTACAATTCTTTTTTATTTGAGTCAGTTCTTATCTTAAACTAAAAACAAAGAGTAGTTTCTTAATAAATGTATCATAAATCAAATTCTGGTAGTTTCGATAAGCTACTTCCCCTACACAGTTAATTTAATTTAAATATGTCTAGTGGTGTATCACAACAATTTTTCTTTTTCTTTTTTGATTTATCACTTATGTTTAATTCATTTTATTTTTTGAAAACCTCCAAGTCAATACCTATTATCTTTTCCATTTCTTATCAAAAAATTCATACATCTTCAAACATAAATATTTCTCTCATAACTCATTCAATTAAGAAAGTACAATACTCTTCTTCTTTTCCTTCTTGCCCTTATTGATTTTGTTGCTACTCTCATTTTCCCTATTAATTTCTTGCTCTTCCTCTTCTTTTTCATCCCTCTAAAAGTAGTAATCTTATGAAAAAGATTTAAAATGTACATTTTCTAGAATATTATCATTTCGATTATTGCCTTCAAATTAACTCCTACCAATCCTAGACGTATCTGGCTTTCTATCATTGGTGTTGTTAGAATTCTATGAAGACGATTCAGCATCTAGAGCAGCCACTGAATTGCTAGGAACAAATAACTTGTCTTATGTTTTTTCCACTGCAGGTGAATCAAATTATTAGGCCTTCTAATACAATTCAATTATCATATCTTCATTAAAATTGATTTAAACGATACACTGGTTATCGTTGAAAACCATTCAAAAAGAGACTTATTTTATGACAGGACAAATCTTACAATAAATCGACCCCAACTTCTTTAAGAAGGGTATTCTTTGATGTCTGATTTTATTGGTTTTTGATAATAATGAATATGAAATAATCATCATTTGCATAATTGCATGACAAATATTTCCAATCTTTAAACTCCAATTTTAGAATTAATGCATCTTGTAAGTGTAACTCCTTCATTTGTAATAAGGAAATGATTTGCATTAAAAGATGCATGTAAAATAATTTGTCTGTTATTTTTAATAATGAAGTAGTTTTAGATCTCAACACTATTGCTAATGTAAACCCTCATTTTCATTATCCCTTTAAAATTTTTTTTTATGAGTTATTATTGATTTCAAATCATCGTCGATGTCTTCTAATCTTATTTTTTGTTTTTCTAAAACAAACTGTTTTGCCTTGAGTATTTATGAATTTGCACATATCGTTCCTATTATTATTGAACATATTATTAAACCCACTGCATTCAAGAAACTAACTTAATCCTTTAAATTCATCTCCCCAAAGACCGGAATCAAGTTTATTTGAAAAGTTTGCTATGCATAAAGATTAATACTAGTCTCTGAATTTGGATCTTCTACGGCTTAAAACCACATAGTTATGGTAATCTCTGCAGATAATATTTCCTCTAACTGCAAGCTAACTGTAACTCCAAATTCTTTCTAT
>Ga0302271_10003185_pt1 | contig 14071 bp, 7 predicted proteins | sample III_Bog_N1_1_FD_198767 | JGI IMG/M metagenome (GOLD analysis project Ga0302271, IMG submission 198767) | Peat permafrost microbial communities from Stordalen Mire near Abisko, Sweden - III_Bog_N1_1 | ecosystem: Environmental > Terrestrial > Soil > Wetlands > Peat | place: Sweden: Abisko... | reverse complement strand
CTGGCTCCTTTTGGTGTAAATTGGGCTGATCTTGTAACTGGGGATAACATTTTCAATTTGAATATCTGAGAGTGAGCACGAAAGCGAATGCCAAAATAAGAATAATAAGTATTTTAATGCATCTCTAAGCAGTCGGACTCTCTTAGCTCTTTACAGCCTATTTTTACAAATTGTCAAAACGAATTATTATTTGGTATTAAATCTTTCCAACAAAAAAAAGCAATTCATTTTCATTTATTTTTACTCCTGTGAGATGCACATTCGCTTTCTTGACGTTTTCTTTAGTTTCTTGAATGTTGAAGTCGATCCTATCAATTAGTGTGCCTTGATCAACGACTAAATTTCCTAGCTGCTGGTAAATACTCGACAACTCATTTATCATGTCTACAATCTTGTTTATCTCCACATCTCTGAAGCAGTGAATCAAAAAAAATAACAAGAAAATGAATATCCAGGATATGTATTCGATGAATTTTGAATCTTTTTATGTATGTTTTTTACCTTTCTCTGGCGATTTATTCATACATTTCATCATTTTAATTCTAATATTGATCTTGCTGGATGCCTTGAGCTACTTAATCAGCGTACATGAATCCTGCACTTGCAGAATCACCGGCATCGTATTTTTTAATTGAGTCATAAAGACCTTTTTAATATCGCCGAATCTCCACTGCCATTTCTTAGATCTATTAGGCTAATGCGTTCTTGACGTTTTTTCTAACTAAATAGAATCATAAATCGATTGGAAACATTGAATGTTCATCTTTTAGCTGAAACTGAACTTACTTCTGAGCTCTTGCTCATTGCTTTGATCTCCAGTGGGAGTAACATCCATTTTGTTTAAATTTTCTTAGGCTTCTTTGAGTTTCTTTAAGAGGAAAAAATTATTAAAAATTTAAAGGGGTTTTTGGAGATATTTTATCATTCTAAAGTTGGATTGATTTTTAGGAAATATATATACTCTTGAAGCGATCATGGAAAGCTCGTTGATCTGTGAGTTGGTTTCTTTGTTTTCGCTGAAATCCATCAAACGTCGAGCGTTGAGTTTCAGTAAATCCTTTTCTTTTATTTTTTCAGAAAGAAAAAAAAAATGAATAAAAAGAGAATCCAATGGAGAAATTAAGAAACTTACTGATTTCAGTGAGTTCACGTAGGAGGGATTCTGTTTTGTGATGAATCTCCACCCAAATAGGAGGAAGCTCTCCGTTATCACTGCTACCATTGTAAGCACTGTTCATCTCAATAGACAATGAATCTGAAGTCGCTTTCCCTGAGAGCAAAGTCTTGGAGATATTATCTAAAGGGAGTTGTTTGAATGAGGTTTAAAATAGGGTCCATTACTCCCTCCGCTGCTTGATCCGTTCGAAGAGTCCATTTCATTTCCTGTCATGTGATTTTTCTTCTGGAATCTAATGCATGCAAAAATTATCAAATCAATTACACATATTTATCTCCAAATATGGTTTGGATCTACTTATTATTAGTCTTCTTACCTGTTTTGCTTCATCCGTTTCTCATCTTTGTATTTTTTCAGTAGCTCGCTCTTGTTCTGCCAATATCCCAGTGATTTCTTCGCAATGCTTCTGCCGTCTCCTGCCAACATTTTTTTTTTCACTTATTTTTCTTATCCTTTACACTCTCAATCTTTGTAATTTTTCTTTTTTCTCAAATCACTTCAACCCGGAATCAATCAGAGAATCAGAGGAGAACTTGTGTAATTCCAAGAAGTAAAAGAAATGTACTAACTTACTCATTCCCCTTCCCTACACCACAAATAGGTATTTTATTTTTTTACGTAGATTTTCAATGAACAACATTCACAAGTTGCTAAAACAAAATATCATTGGACATTGTTATCAGAATAATTTTCTATTTATGTGGTAATTTCATGATTGCCCCTTGCACCATCATCCCCATTCTTCCCACTATTATCTTCAGGTAGTCGACTCAGCATGTTAGATTTAAGAGTTTGAGAATTCAAGTCTCTGTTTTTTTATTAATTGAAATTTTTTTAAAAATGAAGAAATCGTAATTATCTATCTTGTTAGAATAGAATCCCTCCATCGCTTACGGTTAATAGGTGAATTCATTGTATGAGTCTTTGAATGTTTTCCCAACATATGGAGTGTCTTTGACGATCTCCGTTGTGAATTACTAATGTTCAAAAAATAAAAAATGATGATTTCATTGTTTTTTTCCCTTATTTCTTGATTCAGTGTCTGATATTTGAAATTCTACCTTGGAGAAGTACTTGAGATCATATTTGCTAGATACTTGTGGCTTGAAAGGAGGAGTAATCTCTTTCTTCATGAGTTTTTCCCAGTCAATATTTACATAGAATTAGTGCTGTTTGATTTCAAATGTCCCTCGATAACCGAGACGTTCCTCAGGCTTTTCAAGGAAAAAATAAAATATCAATTAAACAGCCATTTCCCAGTGAGTTAAGGGATTTAGAAACTGACATTGATATTAAGTAGGCCTAGAAGGATGCTGCGTGTTGCTTGAGAGAAGGAGTCCTTTATCTCAATTGGTTTGAGAAACCGATCTTTGAACATTTATTTTTAATTTTTATTATAAAAAGGAGGTGCACCAGTGAGCATTTCATAGATAATCGCTCCTAAACTCCACCAATCTACCATCTTCATGTGTCCATTATCTAAAAAAATCCAAGAATAGGTTTGAGATTAAAAAGCAAGCAATAATGCTTTTAAAATCTTTTTCTTTTTTATATACTTAGGAGAATCTCAGGAGCAAGATACTCTGGTGTTCCGCATAGACTATTAGTCCTTTGATGATCTATTACAGAATTTCAAAAGGGAAAACAAACGATTAAATACTGCAAATCAAAACTTGTATTTTTTAATTTTTCACAGAGTAACTTTACCTTCTATTCCTTTTTTAGAAAGTCCAAAATCAGCCAATCTAAGGTGTCCATTATGATCGATAAGGATATTTTCTGGCTTGAGATCTCTGTAAATAATGTCATTTTGATGTAGTGCTTCAATTCCAAGCACGATTTCAGCTGAATAAAAAGCAGCTTTTTCTTCTGTGAAAATCGGTGAACGTCTCAGATGATAAAATAACTCTCCACCAATCATGAAATCCATGACAATGTAGAGCTTATGGCTCGATTAGAAAGCATAATGTAACCTCACAATAAAGGGACAGTTCATTTTTACTAAAATATCTCTCTCCTGCTATGTGTTAAACTTCTGATTGGTGTTCTAGATAAAGTCCTTCTTCAAAATCTTCATCGCATATAATTCCTCTAAAACAAAACAAATACTGTTTTTTTTGCTTATCACACTAACAAATAATAATCTTTCACTTTAACCACAAAATAAATAGCATAAACTCTCGTAGATTCCAATTTTTAAGACATCTAATATCTTCCAAAACTAGCTATCAATTTAACCATTGAATCCCTTTTCTCCCTTCTTATTAAATCAATTTCCAAAATAAATTCTTTTACTTGTGTCTTTTTTTTCAACAAGCACGACCTTTCCGAAAGAGCCCTTTCCTAAAACCTAACTCACCAAAGCAACAAATAAATATTCTTAAGGCGCTATCATATGTATTGCAATTTAGTTACTTATATCATTGAGAAGTCTTTCACGTTCATTTTCTTGTTCTTTTTGCGAGACATGATGCACACAGTTGCATCTTCCTCATTCTCATTATCACATGCCCCTGGTTGTTTTGGACTTTGCGGGATTTCATTTAACTTTGGAGCCTCGCCTTCTAGTTTAATATACCCACCATCGTTTCGCTTTTACTTTTGATTATCTTCGTCATCAATCTTTCGGTTGAGGCTACCTTTCGGCTAATCACTCGGACACAAGTTACCCATTTGAAATTGTCCTAAGTTTCTTCAGCTCTTCTCTGGAAAAAATCTAATTTTTTGATGCAAAAAAATAGTATTTTTTAATCTCAAGATTTTCAATAATTAAACAGAAAGAAATCTTCTCCACTTTTCTTAGGTTTTCTTCTCCTTTCTTTCTAAATTATGTAATTGTTCTAAGTCAAAGGAAAACTAATATCCATAATAATTTAGTATTTTAGTCTATTTTTTAATATTTACCATAAAAACCTACTCTAACCACACATTTTTAAATTCCTTTCCTAATCTTGATATAAACTCCTCAGTTCTTTTAGGTTAAAACAAAAATTCAATATTTCTCAAGATATTTTTATTTTTTTTTCTTTTTTCTCAAGTTTAAGAAGCTTGAATCAATCCATTCAAGTTAACACTTGAATCCTTCTAATACTTTACATTTTCTAAAATTAGAAAGTAGTATTTATTCAAGTATTAGAAATGCATGCTAGGCTAAATCTATAACAATCTCAGTCTGATTGCTTGAAATGGGTTCAAAAAACTCTAATTACTTGCAAGTTTAAGAAAGTGAATTATTTTTGGGGAGGGAAGAGGATGACTGAATTGATTTACGATTCTTTTCTTGCCTTGTAGTTGAGCTGTTTTTTAGATATGTTTATGTGGTTTTTGTTAAAGAAAGAGGAAAGATAACAACCAAACATGCAACAGATAATCCAGTTGCATTTATCAGCATTATGACTAAAAAGAATATTTATGACACTCTAAAGCGCAAAGAAAATAAAGAAATCTACAAAATAAAATGGCTTATGAAAGGAGAAAAATTTTGTACAGAGAAGTAAAAAGCAAAATTGTAAACAAATGATTTTTTCTCATTTTGAAGAATCGAGAGAGTTCTAGAGAGGTTTTTCGTTCTGTGTGCAGGTCCTTCATTTGAATTCCCGATGAATGGCATCCCTTCACAGTGCCCTGCTATTAGTTGATTTCTTTCTTTTTATCAGAGAGAATTTGTACCACTGCTATTAAGCGAATTTTATGATTTCACTAAACCTTATTATCTGACACTTGCAGGAGAAGAAGATCCCATAAATTTACTGCTTAAAGGATCAGTAAGTACTGAAATATATCCATCACTGCATCCACAAAGAAGAAACTTTCTATCTTTGGCGAGTACAATAGAAAGCACTTGGCTGCTTACAGACACGCTGTAATTTTTCCGCAGATGCAAAAATGGCAATTCTCTCACACATAAATCACCACGCTCACTGCCGAGTGCCTTTAAGGAAAGAGGGATAAATTCACTGGGTCAAGTAAATGAACCAAATCAAATAAGAATAGTATATTACAATAATATCAGAGAAGAATGAGTCTGTAAGAATGAGCTAACTAGTTAAATAATTGAATTCTTAAACTGACTTTCCCAGAATCTGTCCGTTCACTGAATAGGAATACAATGTTCGATCTCCAGAAGAGAAAAAGACTACACAAGGTAAGGGAGAATAACTTAGGTTAACCTATTTTTAAAAAGGGTTTTAGTTTTATTCTTGTAATTACAAATTCGAAATTGTGATTTTATTTTTAATTTTTTGTAGTCAGAAAAAGTAAAATAACCAATTCTTGTTTTTTGTAGAATACATTTTCAATAGGAAGTGAGGAAGGATGGTTGAGCGTTCGATATAATTCTCCACTGATTAGATTATATAAATTGATAGTAGAGTCGAGAGAAGCAGTTGCAAATATAACTAGATCTTTGGAAACTGCTATTTAAGTTATCTGAGCAAAATTATCAACAACACCAATGAGAACAACAAGAAATCTAAATAGTCTTGAATAATTATTACTTGTTATGTGTGATCATGGTAGGAATATCTCAGAGAGAGTTTCATGGTTTCATTGGATTCAATTTTCCAAACTATCACCTCGCCATTCTTAGAGCCTAAAGATTCAAAAGAAAAAATTGTAATCTTTGTTTTGATTTCCCTTTTCGATTTTGAATCCTTTGTTTACCAGTGAATAGGAAATTTTCATTGATATCTGAAGTAAGATACGTCACAGTGGCAGTATGCAGTGAGTATTAGTCAAGCAATTGATCACCATCTACTTAGATCATTTTGATGATGCCATCCCATTGGCCTCCAACGATCAGGATCTTTGTTGAGGGAAATTAATGTTACAAAATAATAATGAGAATGCAGAATAATAATGGTTTTGCTCCATTTTTTTGGGGTTAATTTCATGTAATTTTACTTTGGATTCTTTCAAGAGACAGCATGGGAACTAAGAGTAATACACAGAATCGTCCATTTCATTAATGAACCCACCTAGATAGGAAGATAGAATAGTTAGATCATTAAAGGAAAAAAGAAAAATTGCTTGAATTATTTTTTTTGGAGCAAATATTCTCAAAAAAATGTTGCTTTTTAGACAAAAACTAACCATTGTGTAATTGTTTTTACGTTTGTTTTTGTCGATGGTAACTTCTTTTTTTTTGTCTTCACCACACTGGAATGGAATTGCTGTCTGTTTAACTTAGGATGCCACTGAAGTGTACCATCTAACAAGCAAGTCCAAAGAATGTTAGAATCAACACAAAATCACTAATATTCTGGAAATTAGAAGAATAATTCTAATCTATATTTCTGCTGCTTTTGCAAATATGAGTAAAAATTTATTCTTTACCTAAAGAGTGTGATAGAACCATTTCTTCGTAAAGACAAGAAGCGGGATTCCGTTAGCCATTTCAAGGATATTATAGCCTCATCGGATATATCTTTAAAAAAGAAATCAACTGGTTTTTATTCTTTTTATGATGATTTTTTCTTCTTTCCAGTTGAAGGTCTAAAAACCTTAATTTCTGATTAAAAATCTGCTACTAGTCTAACATCTGATAGCGGCTCTCTTTGAGGATGCGGTCTCTCAGAAAACAATTACCAAGGAGTCTATCCAAAATGAATAATTTGTTTCTCTGTTGCAATGCGAGTTTCTGTGTCTTTTATTTTACTTAAATCAACTTTATCTTCATAAGCTAAATGGTAGAAGACATTCATATTCTTTTCAGCTTCTTTTCCTGATTATTTATATCCAAATATCAAATCGATCCATTCATTGATCTTCGCTGAAACTCTCTCCGATTCAAGTGCCTATCTGTGCAACACAATGAATTAATACGGATTGAAATCTGACCAGGGCGGTAAATCTACATTATCCGATAATTATTCCTATTTTTAGATTTTATTTTAGCTGCAAATCTTCTTCTTATCTTGCTTATTTTGATTTCTGAACAGTTCAGGCAAGAAAAATAATTCTGGAATAAGCTCTCTGACATCGTTAAGTTAATTTGTCGCTTAGGTAAATGCCACACCAAGAGAATTAAACAGTCCATAGTTATCGTTATTATTATTAGCTTTCCTCAACAATGAATATCCTTGCATGTATGGTTCCAATCTCTAAAGATAATTCAAGACAATTTCTGGAGAACTGTAGTGAGTACAATAATGATATGCAGGCATGTTATTCTCAACTTCGTTGAATTTACTCTTAAAAGCTTGAACACGATCATTTGATCCTAATCCACCCATGGATTTTGACAAATTTCTTGAGCTTATCTCATTCATATTGCTGGTCTAGTAGTCTGTGAGGATCCAAGGAAACACAGGATATTATGTGATGTCTCCATATGACCTTGAGGATAGAGTGTTTAGTTGCATAAGATACTAAAACGTTGAGATTTCTCTATTCAACCATTTGCCTGTGATAGCTGTTTTTTCGACAAGTTTCTTCGAATCAAGAGTATTGTAATATTGAATGTTAGGACATCTTCTTTTTCTGTTTCTGATTAGTTTGCTGCTAACTTCTTCTGCATCGTAAATCTCAGGGAAGTTAAATAGTATTGTTGATCCAGGGAGTAAAAAGATCTCGAGTGCAGTTTTTTTTAGAATGTATCTTCTGAGTTGCACTTCACGGATATCTCTCAGCGGCCAGACTTTCAAGATTTTTGGTTTCGATGATGAATCTGAATCCAAGAGAGAAATAGAAGAAAGAAGAAGAGATTCGTTAAAGGTTTCTTCTTGAAAACTATCAAAGAAACAATCAGATTTAGATTAAAGAGATAATTAAAAAAGGTTATTTAAGAATGTTAGATATTTATGTTTTAAATTATGGTTTGCTTACACAATTGACTCCTCTGTCATGTAGAGCGTGCCTTAGAGAGTTTAGAGTGTTTTGATCAGCTGACATTTCCTTTAGAATTGTATTTCACCAGTGATTAATAAACTGCTTGTAAATTAAGAGCTTCCACATTATTAAGACTGACGAGAATCTTCAAGCTTATTAGAAATGGCTGTATCTTGAGTGTTTTTGTTAAAACCTACATTATCTTTACTTCTCAGCTTCATGTTATTAGATTGATTATTTGCATTTGCAGAATCGTTCCTATTACAATCATTTTAGCTGATTTCAATAATGGATTTAAATTTGTCATTAATTTTAGTTGAGTTTTTGATATTTATTCTGTGATTATTAATCAAACTTTTGAGTGAATTCTACTGTTCCTGTAGATCCTTTCTGTTGTTGCTATTGTTTTCTTCATAATTTCTGACAATCTCTGGCTCTTTCAGTTGGAGTTTAAGAAAAGGACGACTCCGATTTCTTGTTTCATGTTTAGATTGTTTAAGACTGTAAAAATTGTTTTCCACTATTAAAGCCTAAGGATCAAACAGGGAATCCTCCTAAGTAAATAAATCAGAAGGCTTCCATAATCCATTGAATATACGAAGGTTCCTCCATAGCTTTGTCCAATGACTCGCTGCTGATCTCAGTTTTTCCTCATTTTGTCGAAGTTTATTTAACAATTCAATTTAAGCCTTTCCAAGATAATCTGAGCAAGAGGAGAATATCTACTATGCTAAGTCGTTAGGGGCAACGCTATTATTGTTATTTTGTAACAATTGATTCTGAACTTTATTGCTGTTTCTTCTGTTATTTTTAAAGAATTAGCTTACCTAATTTTGCAGTTCAGTAAAATCATCCTAAAAAAGTTCCAAAGAAGAGTTATTTCTAATGAAGCACTCTCTCCATTCCTTTGAAGTTACCCTGGAGAGGATAGTTTCCAGCTCTTAGATTGATTTACTTAAAGACACCACAAGCAGAGAATCAGTTTCTGATCCGAAATTCTTTTTCAGAGAATTTTACAAAAACCCTGCTAAATGAGCGGATTACTACGCCAGAGGGAGCAGATATGACCAAACGCTCTCTAACGAGCTATGCACAATCCTCTAGATAGACTGATTTGGGTGATCGGCATGTACATACATGAATTAAAGCAAAAATAGAATAGCTTGATCATAGGTAAAATTATTTTTTTCTGTCGCCAAAGCTAGTGCCTTCAAAAGATTGCATAATCTATCATATCCTAACACCAAAGTATCACGATTTTAAAGGGAGTTCAAGTCACTGAGATTTTTAGTTCCGTTATCCTTTTCGTTTCTGTTGAGAATGTTGTTATTGGGTTTGATTTCTTGATCTTAAATAGAAATGTTAATGAGCAAAGTAACTAACAATGCCCATTCTTTCACGCAATGGCAATCTACAACAGCACTCTCCTTCCACAAAAGATCTAATAGCTGTGTGATTGAGTCAAGTATTTCCAAATCGAGCCATTTGCTTTTGCATTTTTAATCCTTGAAATCTTAAAAAAGAAAAGCAAAAGAGGTTAAAAAGTGAAAAATAATTTAACAATTTTTAATTATCCTCTGATTTTAGTAATACTGCTGGGTGTTTGCTCATTGAAGCGAGCAGCAAAGTTAATCATTGAGAGGTAGTATTAAGGTAAAGAAGTTGTCTTGGTATTTCCATTAGGTTGCTGAAAGTTAGCTGAAGAACTAGAAACTGATGAACAGAACAACAGTTTTTAAGTAGTTTAAATCAAAGTATCAGAGAGATTCTACAGAGTGAAACATTCAGTATTATCCCCTAAATCGTTATCAGTAGGGTTGAAATTGCTAGTATTTTAGCTGGTTTGAGTGAGTGAAGATTGTAACTCAGCTAAAGTAGTCTGCCAAAGAATATGAAGAAGATATTTCGAAGCAGTAGAGAAAGTGTAATTCGAATCATGAGTGCTCAGCCATGAAAACATCAAATTAAAGATGTCCTCTCCACTTCGTTTTTCTTTTAATACACTCTGACATATGAGAGTCTTATGCAGATTTAAGCCTAATTCATAAATTCTTTGGTTACTTTGTTGAACCTGCTGCTGCTACTTTAACAACTCTAACCCATTTCTTTCAGGCTAGATCAAAACTTCAAACATGAGAATTTACTATTCAAGGAGCACATCAAGAAGCCAAAAATAAAAGTTATTATGAGTTATGAGAATCACTGAATTCTCCTTAACAAGTTCAGTTAAGTCTTCCAGGATTATCACTTTCTAGGCTTCATTTGTTGAATCGTAAAAACCAAGTAATATCTGCAGAACATCTACTTGGATTATTTTATCCTTAGAAGTGATATCCAATTTAGTGATAGGGTCTTCATTACCTGCTATACTAGTCCTGCATAACAACCAGGACATTATTGATGCATATAATTCCATTTAATCCTGCTATTGTTTTGATAAAAGTAAAGGATTTTCAGTTTATCCATTTTATATTGTTATTTTTGGTTGTAATGGGTAATCCTATTGATCTTAAAATTCGTAGTTTATTTCATTTTTGAAAGTATTCCTGGTATTAAGCACCATTCCTGCAACAACTTTAGAAGATTATTGTTGTTGTATATTTTCGTCTGTATTTTATTATTATTAATTTTTAGATGATGACCTTCTTCGGTCATCTTAGATAGGAAGGATACTCTTTGGTGTTGGTGCAACACTGTTTATTTCTTTATTCAAATCCATTGAGAAGCTCTATTCTTCATTTTCTTACGCAGAATTCTCAGCAATAGCTTTCACTTTTGACACAAACAAACAACAAAATTGCAACTCAAATCATCATAAATTTTAATTAATTTCTCATTTTACATGGTTTATCTCCTGGTGGATCAAGTGCAAGAGCAATATTCTTTATCCCTCTCACACTTTATGGAACATTAAACTATTTTTACTGAATCACTGGCATTTTAGGATTATAAATCTCATCTTCATTAAAAATTAACTCCCCTTTCATGTATTACACACATATCCTAGCTAACTCAGCTATTTCTCTCTCTTCGCCAGCCAAATCAGCTAATGCTAACTCCTTCATAGCAGTCTCACCTCCACCACCAAAATATTTCTCATTTATTGTTTCTATGTTTATCTCTAATCCACCTAGTTTCTTCTTGAACACTCGCTTTTTTGCTACAATAGGCTTCGAAACAGCTAGGGGATCAGCAATTTAAGTTGGAACTACATCAACAGGAGCAGGTGCCAAAGCAACATCTTCTTTAATAGATAAGCTTGGTTTTTTTATTTACTATTTCAATGGAGCTGCTAAGACATTGCTATTACTGTTCTTAGCCTTACCGCAGTTAATATTTGAATTGCAATTCTCATCTTCCTCAGAGATACATGTTTCTAAAGTTCGTTATTCTGAAATAGCAATTTCAGGTATTTTTATATTTTTCTTGATGGTTTTTTTCGGCAAAGTCAATGAAATGCCTTCGTTATTTTAAGATAATTATTCCTGTTTTCTTTGATTTGGGAACGTAAATATTATCGCTTCCCCAGCTTTTCTTGATTTCTACGGTTCCATGTAATTTACCTAGGCTTCTTTAGTTTCAGTAGGACGAGTTTTTTCTTAAAATTCAGGGAAGCTAAATCCAGTATGTGGTCGTCTATTCAGCATAGAAGGTGCCTGCATAAATCCAGGATTATTTGCGACTTTCAAAGCGTCAAATGGACCTTAAGAGGGTTCTAAGGAAAATGAAAATGGATCGTCATATAAAGGATTGATAACTCGAGATGGACGAGATAATTATGTTGGAGTGACTTAAGCTTTTGTGCAGGCGTTTAACTAAGGATCTTAAGGTGATGCTTAAACAGGGAAAACAAAGGAACTCGTTGGAATGTCATTATTGTTAGAAGGTTCAGCATCCGAAGCAATAGCTAATTTCTTTCTGAAGGTACCAAGTGAACTCTTTTTAGGAGGAGGAGGTAAAAGCTTTTCAAAATCTACTGTGTTAGTAGTGTCCTCTTATTAGTTTAAGGCAATTTGGTCCTGTATTTTGACCTATTGAGTTTACTCTTATTATATTTATTCTTTTTGTGGTGGAATATTTTTCTTAGCTAAATCGTTTTCCCCTTTATTCTCTTCTAAGGCATCACCAGCTAATTAAAGGTTCTTTCTCTTTGACCTCATTGAAGGTTTAGGCAACACCAATGCTATTTCCTCAGCATTGGGGTATTCAGGGAAAGAATTTTGAGTCTAGTCCTTAGAATTCGTTTCATTTACTTTTGGGATTTCTGTAAATTATTCTTGGATTTATGGATTTTAATAAGATTATGAAGACACAGGAATTGAAGAATTATCAGCCACTGGAAATGGTTAGAATGATCTATGAGCACTCCCATTTCCTTATTTACGTTATGACTAACCTTCAAAAGATGGTTTTTGGATTTAAGTAATTGTAAAATCTTCTTGTTTTTCAGTTGAAACAGTTGATCGTGATTAATTGCAATTTGTTTCAAATCCTTGCGATACTGGAAATGGGTTATTTGTAATGTATTCTTCTTGTTCTGGAAGAGCTGGAGGAATTGTAGCAGATGTCAACTCAATAGAGCGTTTCCAAATAAATGAGGAAATAAATTAGCAAACTTCAGCTTGCAATTTTTGACTCTTTAAAATATCAGTTTTGAAAAACAAGCATCATTAAAATTCAAGCAAAAACATAAGTAAATTAAAAGATTAATCTACCTATGACTTCTAGGAAAAGATCGATGACAGTATTTAGATGCATCTAGCTTTGATTTGAACATTGCCAGACACAAACATAAGTTACAGAATTGCATGAATTCCATTTGAGTCTGTGAAGAGTTTCATGAAATAGTTTGAGGACATTTCATCGAATAAATTTGAGTCTTATGTCTAACGCTTAGTCAGAGGGCTAAGTATCCTCTGATGAACAGAAAATACATCGAATAAAGACAATAATAATTGTAAAACAAAAAGAAAATTTATTTAAAATATTCTAAAGATTCTTTACAAGGATTGAATTCAAGACAGAAAGGTGAAACTCTGCTGGAGATGCAATGTACAGTAGCTGAAAGAGTTAGACAAACTAGGGTGTTGTGTCTTAAGCACCGTTATTGTTGCGGTTATTGAGAATTACATTTTCCATTATCTTGATTGTTTTTTCAGCAGATAATAAGGTCTCTTCGAAATTACAATTCTAACTATGGTTTTGTGATTTATCCATTGATTCTATTTCAGGTAGTCCTGAAGGTACACAGGAGGATTATATTTCTTACTGAAGCACTACTGAAGTGATTATATCAGAAAAATTGAGTAATTTACAGGAAATATCATTATTTTATTCCAAAAAAGTAGAAGTAATATCTAGTAATTAGGATTCTACTCTCCTATCGATCTTGCTGGTAATGGAGTTAAAATTGCTCAAGGTCCAAAGAAAATCTACGAATAATGATCCTAAAAGTTGAGGGTCAGTCACATACTACTTTAAAGATTGCAGTATCTAGAATGTCTCAGAGTTAAAGTAGTTTGAATCAATCTTAGACAGTAAATGAGATAGAATTTAAAAGAAATTGTATTTAAATGCTTCCTCTTATAGATCTTTGCTATTCTTGAATAACTCAACAACAAGAGAAAGACCTTCATTCAGTAGGTTTACGTTTTTGCTATTTTCTCCCTTGACAAACCCTACATAAGGTAAATGAAAAAGAAGTGATAAGCACATGAAAATTGGTAATTTTTAAACTAGAGGATTTCATTTTGATGAATAATTACTGAGAAGATAGAAGTATGGAAGTAATACTTGAATTCCACCTAGTTCCTTAATCTACTAACGTTTCAGAGAATTAGCAGAAATGACTCCACTTGTATCACTTAAGAATGCATTATTGTTGTTAATAGCATCATAGCATTTGTGTCTGCTAGCAGAATACCTCAAAGGACTCAAAAGCAAGTAGATTTTCCCTATGATTTTCTCAAATGAAATATGCAAATTTCTTAGTGCTTATGAGCTATGAAATCCATATTTATAGGATTTAGGTAATAGTTCAATTGACTCGCTTCCAATAGGCGATGT
>Ga0302271_10003184_pt1 | contig 14076 bp, 36 predicted proteins | sample III_Bog_N1_1_FD_198767 | JGI IMG/M metagenome (GOLD analysis project Ga0302271, IMG submission 198767) | Peat permafrost microbial communities from Stordalen Mire near Abisko, Sweden - III_Bog_N1_1 | ecosystem: Environmental > Terrestrial > Soil > Wetlands > Peat | place: Sweden: Abisko... | reverse complement strand
TTATGGAACTAAGAATAAAGAATGAAGGTACACATAAATTTGATAAGAAGACTTGTACAATATTTGATACTTTGAAAAAGAGATAAAGCTTAGGCTTTTTCTTTGTCTATCGTATAAAAAACATACTCTTTAATGAAATAACTTTAAGGGGATGTTATTATTAATATTAAAATGACGATGAATATAATTATAGGAATTGAAGTTTTAATAGTTGTTAAATTAGGGTGCAATGAAGTAATTTATAGAAAGGCACGTAAACAGGAACTATTAGAAATAGAACAAATATATGAAAATTTAGAGATATTAAAATATGCAATAAATAACAAAATTGAAGTAATTGAAGAAGATGATGAAGTTAAATAAACTTCGTTTTTCTTTCTCGCGTAAAAAACATGCACTATAATGAAAGAATAAAAATTTAGGAGATGTTTATTATGGAAGAGAACGAAACAATAGTAAAAGAAGAACCAACAGATATTAAATATACAATTCTGGCAACAACATTAATGCTTATAGGCATAGTTGCTACTGGAAATAAAATAATGTCTGGAGGAAAGAAACTTGCGATTGGAGTTCACAAGAAATTAATGAAAAAGAAACCTGAAGAAGAAAATTCAAAAGAGGAGGAAGCTTAGGCTTCTTTCTTTGTCTCGTAAAAATAACATACTCTATAATGAAAGAATTATATTTTGAAAGGTGGAGTTAAAATGAAAACAACATTTAACGAAGTTGTAAGAAAATATGAACAAAAACAAAGAAGAAAGAAATTAACTGCTATATTGATAGTAGGTTTAGTTATGGTTAATATGTTAGTATTAGATGCTAATGCATTAAAAAACAAATCTACAATTGATAAGGAAGCTTAGTGCTTTCTTTTTATCTCGCGTGAATAACTTATCTTATAATGAAAGAATAAATTATATTTTAGAAGGAGTTTAAAAGACGAAACTAAATAATATAATAGTGAGAAGAAAAAAGTAAAGATAGATTAAGTCACTATTAAAATTGGGGGTTAGAATAGTTATCTATATCTAAAACTAATAAGAAGGCTTAACGCTTTCCTTTTGTCTCTCGCGTGTATTACACACTGTATAATGAAAGAAATGATTAGCTCAGATTGGGGAGAGCAAGGGTAGAAATACTTAGTACGTATGTTCAGATCATACACATTTCTTTTTTCTCTCTATTAAATTTTTCTTGAAAGGAGTACTATTGAACTATCTCACATATATCCAATAGAATCTTGTTATGGTAGTAAATGCAGTTTATGGAGTTGTAGTTTTAAGGACAAAATAGTGACAAAAGAAATGTATGAGTCTGCTAGGGACTTCTACGGACATTTGTGGAACTACACAGGTGATTGATTCGCGTATAAAACTTACTCTATAATGAAAGAAATTATATTTTGAGGAGGAATTATTATGATTAGAAATTTAGAAATTGTACTATTTGGAATATCTATATTGGTAGCAATATCAATAATGGTAGAAATAAAGGTACAAGAAAAAATGAAAATTATGAGAATCAAACGTCAAGAAAGATTTTATCAATGGTGTTTATTACGCCAAAGAAGAGGTTATTAAGGAAGCTTAGGCTTTTTCTTTCTCGCGTAGAAAACACGCTGTATAATGAAAGAAGTTGTAGTGTCTAAGGACACGGTGCAGTATAGAGTCAATCTATATTACAACTCTTTCATTATTTGTCTCATATATCAAAGTATTAAATTTTTCTTGAAAGGAGAAATTAATATGACTCCAGAAGAATACAGTAATTTAAAAATAAAAGATGTTGTGCTTATTGAAGGAAATGCTAATTCCAAAGACAAAGGTTGCTGTGCAGTAGTTCGGGGATTTGTCGCTGGTAAAGTTGTTGTAACCATTGACCCTGATAAAATTAGAAGGTATAGTTGGAGACATTTAAAATTTATATATGATTTAGAAAATAAATAATCACGAATTGAAAGGAGAAAGTTAAATATGAATCAAAAAGAACTTAAAAATCTTAAAGTAGGTAATATTGTTGTTATAACAACTCATGGTGGTAATCAAGGAAAAAGAGGAATGGTTACAGAAATACTAAGAGATATGTGGGGTGAGTCTAATGTATATTTACAACCTTTAGATGGTGAGTTTACATTTTATAATCCTAAAACTCGACGTAAAAATAAACATGGATTTTATGCATTTGCACATCAAACATTTCAATTAATACCATCAATAGATGAACCAATAAAAGAATTTTATATGACCCCCATGTTAGGTAATAAACCAATTACGTGGCCTGCAAATAATTATACACCTAAAGAACTTGTGACCCTTAAAAGATTCATAAAGGATCTTAATGAAAAGGCATCAGGTATACAATTTAATGGCATTTCTATATTAGACGAGGATGATATATTTTGAAAGGAGAAATTAATAATGAATAAAAAGACTAAAATCAAAAAAGCACTTGCACTTGGAGGATTACTAATAATTGGATTATATGTAGGTTTATTTGTACGAGAAATAGTTATCACTAAACCAACACCATATACAGGAGAAGTGCCAGATACTATCGATATGTATGATGATAAAGAGTTCTATTACATGACACACAATGAAGATGGATCAGTAAATGAGTATGGTAAAAGTCTAGAATAAATTATGCTTTTGAAAGGAGCAAATAATTATGGATAAGGTTGAAGTTAAAACTTTGAAAATTGGAGATATAGTTGAAGTATCTGGTCCAAGGAATAAAAACTATGGTAAAATTGGTATAGTTAGAGCTATAACTATAGCTATAGGAGTAACAACTTCAGGTATAGGTGATATATATTTAGAACCTTATAATTGTGAGTTTATGGTTGGTATAGCCACACCAGTCTTGTATACTGGAGTATATCTATATGGATTTACCCATCATGCTTTATCATTTAAAGTTGATAAGTAGTATAATCTCGCGTAAATAACATGTATTATAATGAAAGGTAAATATAGACAACCTTAAGGTTCCATAGGATATCACATGATGATATTTAGGAAGTTGGTGAAAATCCAATTATCTATATGAAAGTAGTTGCGAGACTTACCTTTTATTTGTCTCTATATATAATATGCTTTTGAAAGGAGCAAGTATTATGAACAACAACAATATTACTAACAGAGGTATTAAACCAGGAAGTATAAAACTTACAGAGAATGAATATTGTATAGGTTTTTGCGAAGAGAACCAAACTTGGCACGGCTGGAGAGCTGATGGGCGATTACATAGTTTTGGTATTGGTACAGTCATGAAAAAATGCTATAAGATAAAAGCTAAGTACGGGATACCTGTTGGATTTAAAGCTAAGACATTAGATGATTGTAAAAAAATGGCTATGGCTTATGCAGATAATTAGGAAGGAACAAATATTATGGAAAATAAAACAGAAGAGCATGTAGAGACTAATAAAGAGCATTTCTTTGAATCTAATTTACTATGTGATACAATTATGCTACTGACATATGACAATCATCCTAGACCTGAATGTAGATTTTTTAAGAAATTATTAAGTGAAATGAGAACTAAAGAACTAACAGTATGGCTTAATGCACCAAGAGATAAAAGATTTAACTGGTAAATTATGCTTTTGAAAGGAGCAAATAACAATGAAAATAAATAAAGATAAAATTAAAAATGCCTCTATTACTATTTTAAGCATCGCTATAGTATCTTTAACTTTCTTATTAATTAAAGAGCATAAAGAACTTAAAGAACTTAAAGAAAGCTTAGAGAATCCTTGGATATTAACTGAATCATTTGACTATTCAGGAGAAAATCCTATTAAAACAACAACTTTTTAAAAATATGCTTTTGAAAGGAGCAAATAATTATGAATAAAGAAGAAGTTAGAGATCTTAGAATAGGTGATATTGTTGTGGTATCATCTAAGCAGAGTAGAAATTTTGGAAAACGAGGAACAGTTATTGACATACTTAGATTTAATTATAGAGCAAATATAGTAATAAAACCCTTAGAATGTGAGTTTGTAATCATTAAAGATCGAGATAAACTTACAAAAAGAGAGAACCCTTGCTATAGTCACTATGCTTTAAGGGTAGAAAATAAAATACGAAAAGTAAAAGCGGTTAAACCAAAGTTACAAATATATCAATTTTGTGCAGACATCGATTATTATTCTACTAAATATATTAGTGTTATAAGTTATAATGAAGAAGATGCACTTAAAATTCTAATGACTGATTGGTCTAAGAAATACCAAGATAAAAATATGAGAGCACCATTATTACACTGTATTTATCCAATAGTAGAAGGTACTCTAATATAACTTCGCGTAGAAAACATACAGTATAATGAAAGAATAAATTATGTCGAACAGCAAAGCGAGATATAATTAGTAGATGTTGAATTTACATATTCTTTCACTTTGTCTCTGTATTAAAAATAAAATTATATCTTGAAAGGAGAAAATAATAATGATAAAACCAAACTTTAAAGTTATCAAAAATATGGTTGGTAAAAACAGTCCAACACTTCTTACAGTTATTAGTATAGGAGGTTTAATAATGACTACTGTTATGGCAGTACATGCAACCCCTAAAGTTACTAGGCTATTAGAAGATGAAAAATGGGCTAGAGAAAGACAAATAGAAATTGACTCTGATGTTACAGTTGAACCAGAAGTTATATTGTCAAAATATGATATATTCAAATTGTCATGGACATATTACATCCCTACAATAGCTATGGGTGCTGCAACTATTGCATGTATCATAGGCGCACATACTATCAGTGTAAAGCGTAGTGCGGCTCTAACGAGTGCTTATTACCTATCTGAGACAGCCTTAAAGGAATATCAGACTAAAGTAATTAAAACAATAGGTGAGAAGAAAGCACAACTAATTAAGGACGAAATTGCTCAAGATCATGTAAATAAAACTAAGAAAGGTGATAAATCAATAATCATTACAGGTAATGGTGACACTCTATGCTTAGACTTAACAACTGGACGATATTTTAGGTCATCTGTAGATAAGATTAAGAAAGCTCAGAATGATATTAATTATCAATTACTAGATGATACTATCATGAGTCTTAATGAGATTTATGATTGTCTTGGTTTAGATCATGTTATTAATGGTGGTGAACTTGGTTGGGATAGAAATAGAGATGGACAATTAGAGTTTGATATCAGTACTTGTATGAGTGAAAATGATGACCCTTGTATTACTATTAGCTTTCGTGCTAAACCTAATTTTAGAAATTAAGGAGTTGTATTATTAATGGGAAGACGTACAGTAGAATATAAAGGTAAATATGCTAGTTTTTCAAGTATAGTAGATTCATTTGTAACGAAATTTATGGATAAAAAAGGCTATGAGTTATGGATGGGGTTAGAATATGGAAAACATTTTAGCCCAATTGAATCTAATACAAAATCTATGGATGATGCTTGTTTTGCTATAAAATTGAATCATACAAGAGATGAAGCTATAGAATGTCTAGTGGAAAGTGGATTATCTCAAGAAGAATCAATAAAACTTATAGATAAGGAGTTGTATTAATATAAATATGCTTACAGAAGCAATAAAAAGATCAATGCAAGATGAGATATCAAAAAGTATTTTAGACTCATTAAAAGGCACATACGATCCAGTATCAGAAATACAGAATAAAGCCTTTACTAAGGACGATATGGATAATCTTATTGAGGCATTAAAACCTAAGCAAATTGTAGTTACTTCTAGTCAAGATATATATGATGGGTTAATTAAATTACCTGACTTTAATGAGAAAAATCTTATATTATCACCAGGAATAGAGGGTACTATTATAGTTGATATGGAGAGACTTGGCACATATGGTATACATCCGAAAGATGTAACTAGTCATTGTATATATCCAGATGAAACATCATCACCAGACCCATATTTTATTAAAAGTTGTGAGGACTATCATGAAAGATAGATTGATTAAAAAAGGTGATAAAGTAATATGCTTAGAAACAGGGGTTATAGGAACGGTATTAAGTTTTTATGCCCCCACCTCTTGTGAAGAGCAAACAAAGGTACTTACTCATGATGGTAGACATTACCATGCTCCTACAAGATTATGGCATCCATATTCTGATGGGGTTGAGGCTAATTTATCATATGATGGTATTGGTATGACTTCTGTTGTTCCTTCTGTTGTTCCTACTATTGACTATAAAGCTCCACCATTGGCCGAATATCAAGCACAACTTATGCATGAAATATACGGGAACTTCTTAGTACGGAAAAAAGGAGAGAGTCAAAACAGTACATCAAACAAAGATTTTATTAATTTTTGTAATGCCTTTTCACCAGAACCATTATTAGAATATCAAGAAATAATGGCTAATGAACTTTTTGAAATATATAAAGAAAAAGGAGAGATTAAAAATGGTAAATAAAAGATATTATAAACAAGGTAACGTATTACATATTGATAGAATTGCTACTCAAATGGCTATTAATGAGAATTTTGAGTTTGATTCTTTACAGAAATATAGAATAGAAATGGAAAATAGAGCATTAAGAGCTCTTATAGTTCCAGATGCATATTTAAAACTAGTAAAATAGGAGGAGTTTGAGTATGGATAAATTTGATGAATATGTAGAAAATCTAGCCAAGGCAGATAAAGAAATATTTGAAAAAGTATACAGTGTTATAGGTGAGTTGTCAAATATAGAACATAAATATGGTTCTTGGGATCTATGGGCTCAAAGTAACAGTGTTTTTAAGGCAAGGAGTATACTTTTAGAAGAGTTTAAAAAAGAAATAGAAGAGAGAATAATGATTAACAAATAAATAAAATAAACGGGGGATGGTATATAATGATGTCTAAAAATACTATTGCAAACGTAGCAGTTGACTTAGCTGGAGAATTAGCACTGAGGTATGCTGCAAAGTTGGATGATGGATTTTTAAAAAGATGTGAAGAATTAGATGAGAAAATATTAAAGATTGCTGATGATTCTTTTGATGGGGAGAAAATAAGCAAAGAAAGAAAGCAAAGGATACTTGATAAGTTCAGTGCTGGTATAGGCTGTAATAAGAGATCAGAGGAAACATTATGAGAATTGTAGATATGGAATCTATAGAAATGACTAAAGTAAAACCTTCTAGAACATGGATAGGATATAAAGAATACAGGTATAAAGGTTCTGTCCTTAATGCTTTTGGTAAATGTATTAAAGAAAACTGGTTTGCGGAGACTCATGCTAAATCTAGAAAAAAAGCGATAAATAATCTGAAGCATCAATTTAATAAGAGTTATAGACTTGCTAATACAAGTAAATTAACTTTACCAGGAATACTAACTGAAATTTGGTAGGAGGAGATTAGTAATGAAAATAAAAGATATCAAGAATTTTGTTGTAGCGAATAAGAGCAAATTTATAAATGGTGCTTGTGTAGTTATAGGCGGACTAGTTGTCTATGGGCTTACAGAAGCATTAAAAACTAAAAGAATAATAGACAAATATGAATTTACGCCTGATTTAATCTTATCGAGATCTATTACTAATGAAATGGCAGATGATCCAGATTATAATTTTAATACTTTTGATGAGGCTGCTAATAAATTCAAGGAATATCAGGGAATAAATAATACAGTAGGCATGATATTTGAAGATAATAATTATCAAGTATTTCAATTAGAACAAATAGACAAAAAATAAATTACTAGGAGGAGATTAATATGGAATTAGGCAATACATTCTTTGGAAATTCAAGAGGTGAATTTGCTTTCCCAGATAGAGAGTTAGTTAAATCAGAGGAATGGCAAAAATTATCTTGGCTAGTTCTAGAATCTGATGAGTTTGATAATGAGATATTCACAATGAGACTACATTATTTTGGTGCAGATAAAAAAGAAGCACTATTACTTAAGTTCATATACAAACCTACTGGTTTTGGAATTAGTTGGTATACCTCTGCTTTTAGAGACTCTTATATGAACCAGGAGCTAGATCAATTACAAATACTTAATATATTTAAGAAATGTGCTGAGAGTATAAAAGATTCAGATATACAATAGTTCGCGTAGAAAACACGCACTATAATGAAGATAAATAAAATTTGAGGAGTGATTATTAATGAAAAACATTAAAGAGATAATTAATAAGAAGAATTTAAAGAAGGCAGGTACAGTAGTACTAGTAGGAGCAGTTGCAATAGCAACCAGCGTATTGGTGTATACTAAACTGAAACCCGAAGAGAATCTACTTATTGATGAATCAGTTGATAATGAGGAATTAAATAATGAAGAACAAATTGAAGAAACTTCAACTGAAGAAGCTTAGGCTTTTTCTTTTCTCTTCTGTAATTTCGCGTTAAAAACATCTTCTATAATGAAGAATTATTTTGCTTTGAAGGGAGCGATTATTATGGATAAAAAAGAGATATTCAAAACAGTAGCAATTGGAATAGTTGGTATGGGAGTGAACAATGTTGTACAAAATGTATCAGATGATGCTACACCAGAGGATAGTAAAGGACTTACAAAAGTCATTACTTGGATCGGTGGAGCTGCTATCAGTTATATTATTGTAAGCAAGGTTTGTGACTTTATGGAACCGAAGATTAGTGCTGCGACGGAATATATTGGACAACAAATAAATCGGGTTAAAGAAGATTTAAAGTAATTATTAGAAACGGATGTTAAGGAAAACTTAGCATCTGATTTTGTCTCATATTTGAAAGGAGAAATACAATGATAAATAATTCAAACTTAGGAATTATAGGGGTTGCTACTGGGATATTAGCTATAGGGTATGCATGTTTTGTACATCGCAAGATATATAAAATGAATGAACTAATTAACACATCAATTGATAATGTATCTAAAGATGTACAAGTTGATATTTCTGAGGTTATTATTAATGAGGCTATTGATAAGGCAGTAGAACGAGAGGTTAATGATGCAGTAAGAAGTACCTTATATAATGTAAAAGAAAATATTAAAAGAGAGATAAAAAATAAGGTAAAAGCATCTGTTGATGAGTCTTATTCTAATATTAAAAAGGATGTATCAAAGGAAGTAGCAAGGGATATTTCTAATCTAGACTTAGATTTATTGAAAACTCAAATTAAAGAAGAAGCTAAGGAGATTGTTGTTAGCAAATTTAATAATAATTTAGATTCATTACTTAACGATTTCAACCAGAATCTAACAAATGTTTCTAAGATATACGAGTCCATATCTGATAATATGATGAAAAAACCACAAGAAACAGTTTTTAAGATGAGTCTATAATAATCACCAAATTTGAAAGGGGAAATAAAAATGTCAGATGAAACTAAAAATGATAATCTGGAGAAATCTGGAGATAGTACTATAAAAGTTAATTTTCCATCAAACTCTAAAGCAAGTAAAGAGCCAGAGGAGCCTATCAATGAGAGACATGTTAAAAAAGTAGTAACCGGTAAGGTAATAGAGAAGAAGAAATCATTCTCTAAAAAACTTGCCGAGATGTTAACTCACGATGAGGGTAGTGATATGAATAGTGTTGTATCATATGTAATACAAGATATATTACTTCCATCAGCTAAAGCCTTAGTATATGATATTATAACAGGTGGAGTTGAGATGAAGTTATTTGGAACATCTTCAGGTAAGAGAAGTAGAAGTTCTCGTAGTAGAGATGGGAGTAGTGGTAAGACATATACTTCTTATGACTCAATATCTAGCGGCAGAAATAGAGGACGAGACAGAGATAGAGATGATGATGATCGAAAAGCTAATGCAGAACGTAATAGAGCAAGGCATAACTTCGATGACATAGTTATAAAAGATAGAGGAGATGCAGAAGAAGTAATAGATCAACTTATAGAACTTGTAGATTCTAGTTATGGTGTTGCTAGTGTTGCAGACTTGTATGAGATGTTAGGTATTCCTAGTTCCTTTACCGATAATAAATTTGGTTGGGAAGACTTAACCCCTCGTAATGCTTATGCTAAAAGAGGACGAGATGGCTTTATATTAATTTTACCTAAGCCTAAGGCAATAGATTAGAAGGAGGATATCAATGATAGTATCAAAAGAACGATTAACTAAATATTTTATAGATCAATTAGCACTAGAGACGGTCTTAAGCTATGCTGAGGCTGCTTCTCTAGTAACAAACATTGCTATTAATGGTAGTGTTGAAGAGGCTAAGACTATTTATGATAATAATGGATATGGAGCACTTATGTATTACGTTAATCCAAAAGTTCTAGTGACAATTCCAATAACTAAATTAGAATCTATTAGTTATAAAACAAATTTTCTGAAAAGACTATTCTGTAAGCATGACTATAGAACAGTTGCTAATATTTATGGGGATGCTATTATTAATTTTGGAGGAGCTAGAAGTATACAACAATGTAGACACTGTAGGAAAATTAGATATGGTGATGGACTAGATGATACTTGTAAAGTAAATTTAAATAATGTTATAGAATAGGAGGTAGAGATGGTTTTAAGAAGTAAACAGTATAAAGATAAAGATAAGCTACGTATAACCAGGAACGAACAACGTAAAAGGTATTATAAAAAAACTCAGGGAAACGAGTCCAGGCTTTGGACAGATGAAGAGATTAAATTAATATTAGAATCAAAAATGACAGATATGGAATTAGCAATTATAATATCTAGATCAGTTAGTTCTATTCAATCCAAAAGATATTATTACGGAAATGGTTCTAAACAGCCCCTCCCTAGGGGTGAAATAATGAATAAAGCTGATTTTATGGCTAGGTATTACAAGGATAAAGGAATAGTTTAAGTAAAGTTCATAATACAATAAATTAGGAGGTTTTATTAATGAATCCAAGTATATATGATCATAGAAGTAGTGATATTTTTGATGGTGATATTTGTTATTTCGTAGACAGTAAACCAAAGAAAAATAAAAAAGGAAAGACTTTAAAATGCTGGGAAAATAAAGGTTTTAGTAAAAAGAAATAAATTATGCTTTTGAAAGGAGCAAATAATTATGAAAAAATTAACAATGGTTGGATTGGTATTAACAGGGGTAATAACTATTAAATTTGGAGTTTGCGTTGTAAAGGCTATTAAACAGAAAAATGAGGAAAAAGATCCTAATCTAGATGTAGTTGTATTTGATACAAGAGACGATGCTGAGAATGTACTTGGACAATTAAAAGATGTTATGGAAAACTTTAAGTCTGTAAGTGTTGCTGACTTTAAAGATATGATTGGAGAATCAGGTTCTTTTGAAGAAAATAAATATGGTTGGGTAGAATTTAATAATTTATATGTTAAACGAGTTAGACACGGTTATATATTAACTTTACCTAAAACTATAGTATTGGAATAGATAGAATATGATTAGATTAGATGATAAATCTATTATTCAGGGTCTTAAAATATTAGGTTTATCATTTGTTTATTTTAAGTTTTATAGAAGCTGTTGAACAATATTTTGGAGGGGATGGAGTATGATATATATGTTTGGTGGTAGACAATGCGGTAAAACAAAAATGATGGAAGAAAGAATGAAAATATTATTAGGCTGGCAAGATACTTTTTATAGTTTAGAAAGTGATTTCCTTTTTCCAATGATGTCAACTAGTGAACTATCTATTTTTGAAATGAGTGACCAAATGAGAAGACTAAAAGCTTGCCAAGATGCTTTTTACACTTTCAAAGATATTCAATATACTATTCCAGTTATTGAACCTATTGCATTGGATAAATTTGAAAGAGCTTGTATTTGCATTACTGAAGACCAAAAAAATGCTATATGGGAAATGGGATCTCGTATGGGAATAGCATATAAAGAATTATCAGATGCATTAGTACAAATCATGAAGCCAGTTGGTAAGTCACTTCAGGAATTATGTAATATACTAATACCAATAGTTCAAGAAAAAGAATACTACAAGAAATTAGACTATTCTGAAAAGAGTAAACCTTGGGAAAAGAAAAGATTCTATTATTAGGAGGATATTATGGGTATAGAAATAGAAAAAATAGTATTTAATTACAATGAAGATCGAACAAAATTAATAAGTTTAGATGTTGATTATATATGTACATTGGCTAGTGTTCAATTGAAAGGTAATATGACTCTTGTTAATTCGCTAGTTAATGCTGATTTGCAAGATCATACTATGTGGCAGATAGAACAGTATATATTGAACATATTATTAAAAGGCGTTAGATAGGAGAGAATTATGACTGATGGAATTAAAATAATATTGGCTATTATTTGTGTTACCCTAATGATAATAGCTGAAAAAGGAGTTCCTGTCAAATTTACTAAAGGAGATTGGGTTATTTATATATTTCTCCTTTGTACTTTTTCTTATATAGCACTACATTAGAAAGGAGAATATAATGAATAAAGGAATAAGTACATTACTCTGTATTATGACTATATGCATTGTTGTAGCAGTTAAAGAAGGTATTCCTGCTAAGAATATTAAATGGTATAGCGAACTTGGATATTTTATATACTTTATTGGATTTTTATTTATAACTGATTCATTTTAGAAAGGAGAATATAATGAAAAAACTATGGGGAAAGATATGTTGTTTGTTTCTTGGGCATGAGTCACATGTATCATTTTCATGGAAGAGTGGACATTATAAAAAGTATTGTAAAAGATGCTTGAAGGATCTAATATGATTAAGATATTAGCATTTATATTTGCAGCGTGGACATTTTGGTACTTATTAGTACGTGGTGGTAATATCAGAAAAAATAAGGGGGATAACAAATGATAATGAAAACAACAGTTCCAAAAGAGGGTAATATGACAGTTAATGATCAACTTGATAAGCCTGTTAACAATGGTTTAGGTGAGACTATTGGAAAGATAATTGCAGTTAGAGAAGTAAAAGATGGTTTTGAGTTAACTATGGATGTAAAGTTACCAATACCATTACAAGCACCACTTAGACAATCATTTTCTATTGAAGTTAAATAAGGAGGATTAAAAATGGCTAACAAAAATATAATGAAGGGATTAACCAATATCAACAACAAGGATAAAAATGCTCAAGCATTCTTCTATGATGAGCATAAGAAACTTATTACTAGTGGTTTATTAAGTAAGTTTTTAGATTGTACTATTGAATGGCCTTATGGCACAGCATATATGAGTATATCAGAAAAAGGAGATGATATAGCATGTTCTATAAACCAGGATGCATAAAAGACTTAAAATCTGAGACACCTATAGATAGTTATATTAGGTTACAAGAACATGATGCTATATCTTTTAATAATTGTATGGAGGAAGATAAAATGAAAAATAATTTAGATGACGGAATTATAAGTACTTCTATATCTTCGAAAGAAATTGGTGAATCTCTTTTAAGAGGAATTATTGATAGCCCAATAGGTGTAGAAGCAACAGAAGAACGAATAAGAAAGGAGAATATCAGAAATAAATTGGAGAGTGAATTTGGCGAAGAGTCTATAAAAAGAGGTATCAGAAGAAACACAAATGCATTATATGATGCACCATCAATAAGATCAGATAATATAATGGGAATAGTAGAAGCTTTTGTTGCTTTTAACAATGATAAAGCTATACAATTCAAGGGTAATTTTACAGAGATTGAAGACTTTTGTGGGGGAGATGCTAATTTTGTAGACGATAAAGTAGTAGTAGCAACCCCTAAAGGTCCTCTATATCTTAAGCCTAATGATTGGATTGTTAAGACTAAGGATAATGCCTTTTATACCCTAGAAGCCAGCCAGTGGCTTGTTACAGGGGTAGATTGGGCATCTGGTGAGGACTTTACTACAGTAAATGGAAAGATAATATGAACTAAAGAAAGAGGTTATAAAATGACACATAAAAATATACTTACAGAATTTGGAAAGCTATTTCCTACATATTCTAATGTAATAGAAGAGTGGTTTCCAAATGGTAAAAACTCTGTTAGACTTAGACTTTCTGAGAGTCATGAGGAATTTATATTTACATGTAGTGGTCCATTAGAATGGAAGTTTGAGACAGTTAAAAACTATTTGGAGGGGATGAGTAAATGAAATACAGAAAAAAATCATTAGCAGTGGAAGCAATGCAGTTTACTGATAAAACTAAACT
>Ga0302271_10003183_pt1 | contig 14082 bp, 10 predicted proteins | sample III_Bog_N1_1_FD_198767 | JGI IMG/M metagenome (GOLD analysis project Ga0302271, IMG submission 198767) | Peat permafrost microbial communities from Stordalen Mire near Abisko, Sweden - III_Bog_N1_1 | ecosystem: Environmental > Terrestrial > Soil > Wetlands > Peat | place: Sweden: Abisko... | reverse complement strand
CAGTGGAAGCAGTTCTGAGACTTAAAGGATCTGGTAACCTCGATTAGATCTAAGTTATCAAGAAATCAGGTGGATCTATTAGAGACTCCTATCTCGCTGATGGACTCATTCTCGAGAAAACTATCACTGTTGGATGCCCGAAGAGACTTGAAAATGCAAAGTAATTTTATAAATCATAAATTTATCTTGTCTTATTTTATTAATTGGTGAAATTTAGAATCTTGGTTGCTAACACCCCTATGGATTATGACAAGATTAAGATCTACGGAACTAAAGTCAAGGTTGAGAGCATGGATAAGATTGCTGAGATCGAAGCTGCAGAGAAGGAAAAAATGAAGGAAAAAGTTGACAAAATTTTAAAATTCGAGCCCACTGTCTTCATTAACAGACAACTCATTTATAACTACCCTGAGTAAATGCTCGCCGATAAAGGCATCATGGTTATTGAACACGCTGATTTCGATGGCATTGAGAGACTCGCTGCTGCAACTGGTGCTGAGATCATCTCAACTTTCGACTGCCCAGAACGTGCAGCTAAAGTCCTTGGAAAATGCAAACTCATCGAAGAAATTATGATTGGAGAAGACAAATTCATCTAATTTAGTGGCTGCGATAAAGGAGAAGCTTGCACTATTGTACTTAGAGGTGCTTCAACTCACATTGTCGATGAAGCTGAGAGATCTCTCCATGATGCTCTTTGTGTTCTTATCAATACAGTCAAAAACACCAAGGTTGTTTATGGTGGTGGTAACTCTGAAATCCAAATGTCTCTTGCTGTTGATAAACTCACTAGCACCGTCAAGGGCAAGCAAGTAAAACTCCATAATTCTTCCAATTAAAATAGTTGATCATATTTTGAATTTACTTTTTGAAAAGGCTTTAGCTATTGAAGCCTACGCAAGAGCTTTGAGATAACTTCCAACAATCATTGCTGATAATGGTGGTTATGATGCTCCAGAACTAGTTTAAGCACTTAAAGTCGAAATTTCTGAAGGATTCACTTCTGCTGGTTTAGATATGATGAACGGTGAAATCGCAGACATGCAAAAACTCGGAGTTACTGTAAAAAAAAACATATTTAAAATGGGGGATTTTATTTTTCAAATTGAAAAACTCTGAAAACATTTCTATATTTTTAAAAAAAATCAACAGGAAAGCTTAAGATGTAAGGAACAAGCTTTAATTTCTGCCTCTGAAGCTGCAGAGATGATCTTAAGAGTCGACAGCATTATCAGATGTGCCCCCAGAAGGAGAGAGAGAATGTGAAATTCATAAATAAAAGCGAAACGTTTTAGAATCTTTTTCTTTATTGTTCGAGAGTTCTTTATTGGTTGTTAAATGTGCAATATTAATTGGATATTTTTATATTTTTGGAAGATTCTATGTCCATGATTGTTTTTGATTCAAAAAAGAATACAAAAAATTTAAAAAAACAAATGCATTATTTGATTTTACATTAAAAGAAAAGTAATACAAGCGAAAATCAAAAATAATTCAGCAATTTAAGATATTTTAGTAAAATATTATTAATCAATTGATGTATTTTATCAGAAAAACAATGGAAACTAACAATTAAACGAAATTTAGGTTTATAATCTTAGAAATAAACCACTTTTTTTAAGATTTCTCAGCTTTTTCTTCCACATTGACCTGACCAGTGGATATTCACTGAATTATTAGAGAGAAACCAAAGAGAGTAAGCTCGTTCAGCTTTTAATGTGGATTAGGGTTAAGAAAGGCTTGTGGAATTGCGCTGGACAAAGCAGGGTTAGAAGAGCAAATTAAAGAAATCTTAGCAGATGGGAAACAAAACGAAACATAAATATTAAAACAAGTGAAATTTTTGGGAAGAATCAAATCATAAAAAGTTACAAAGAGTTGTAGGCAAAGGTTTGACTGAGAAAGAATGAATAATAGTCTACCTTTTCTCGAGATGAGCGCACATGACTACAGTCTCAAAACTAAAGACATTGAAGGTATTTTCCCTCAAAGAATAAAGTTTGAAAGGTTTATTTTTTTGCTCAAAATTATGAAAAAAAGGAGCTCGAAGCAAATTCATCGAGAAGAAAGAGATGCTGAATTGTTTGAATCCATCGATGTAAGCTTATTTTTTGTAAACTCCACCTAAAGAATTATGAAAATTAACAAATATGTGTTGTTAACTTTAGGCATGGTTATCTCCTTCCTGCAGAAAATGAAGTTTAACAACTAAGATAGGACTTCGTAAGTATTTAACTTTCTTCCAATTATCTTGACTCCACAGCTACACTCCTGACATTTATATTTCGATCAGAATAATCTCAAACAACAAGTTGAAATCATTAATCACTCGATTTACAATCAGAAACCAGGATAGTAATGAAGATTCTAAAATATTACATCATTTTTTTCTTTCTTTCATTTTTCTTTAAAAAATCAGCATTAACCTACTTATCCTCAATAAATGTCCTTATTTCTATTATTCTTATTTATGTAAAAGATATCAACAATAAGAGCAACAATAAACAAGAATTTTTCCTTCTTCCCCTCCTCTAACGCAACAGAACGGTTTGCGCCAAAGCTACAAACCCAACAGCAGAGACGAAAACAACTAAAGAATTAATGTTTATCGAAATGCTGGAAATGAAATTGTCAACTAAGTCTCCAGAAGGGAAGAAATGAATTTCCAGAGAAATTAATCGTAAGGCAGCATAGGCAGACCACTTATTTCTCATCAAGTGTAATAATTTTACAGATAAGAATTTTGAATTTATTAATTTGATAAATCCAGAGAGTCAAACCAGTTACAAATAAATATTCTTTTTTCTTTTTGTCTTTCGTTGAAACACATTTAATGAAACTTTCTTACAGTGTCAACGATATTTTACATAAAATCAACTCATTCATTTATAATTCTGTAATATCTTTCCTAGGCCACCTGAGTTTGTTCCTTCTCAGCTTACTTAATCTCTTGTCAGATAGGGTAACAATTTCAGCTAATATCAGTACCCGCAATCAAATTTAACTGGAGTTGAACCTCCCAAAAAGTATCTTTTTAATGGTTTTTTTTTTCTTATGAAATTATTACAAAAACTAACTTTTTTTATTCAAAAAGCCACTCCTCTCCTTTTTACTATTCCGATTCAAAAGCATAATAAAGATAATCGTAGCATATGTTTGGGGAATAATAAAAGCAAAACTATTTGGAATCAAATGACCAGTTCTAATCAACTTCTCTTCGTAATTTAGCTTCGATTGTGTCTAGATATGAGAGACATCGCTATATACCACCTTAGAAAAATAATGAATTCTCTCGTTTTCCTTCTAAATAAGTTCTTTTTTAATGAAAGAAGTCTATGTTTTCTGGTTTCAGAAATTGCTTGTTTATTTATTGATATTTTTTTTAGTGAGTATTCTACTTTTGTGTTGTTATTTAGTTCTTAAATTAATTTTTAATTAAGAAATATATCAATTTTGCTATTATTTATTGCTGTTTTAACAAATACTTTTCTTAACTTTTCATTATTAAAATTCTTAAATTAAATCTACTACATAATAGAGGATCTCTAATGCAAGATATCATTGCTTGGTGCTGTTATCGATGGAAGGAAGGTCGATTTGTTTGCATTTTTTCAATTAAATTTCAAAAATAAACAAAAATGAATGGAGTTTAAAATTAGAGGAGTCTGGAGAAGCGTATGAAATTATTGGGATAATAAAAAATACAAGAGAAGTTCCATGTTAAGAAGAAATATAGGGAAAATGCCCCCAAGGGGCTAAAAGTTATTTAATAAAGGAAGATATCAAAACTATCACAGAGAATAAAAACACTAGCAACTTACAAATGGTAAATCTATCTTTTGAACATGTTGCCATTTTAGAAACTAGTTTTGCTCATTTCGCTTCATTTTTTTTTCTTGATAGACTCGTGGTCCTAAGAAACACCTTAAGAGAATCAATGCTCCTAAGTCATGGATGCTCAACAAGCTTGGAGGTATCTGGGTAAGCATATTAAATATTATTGTTGGAAAAAATCAAAAGGAAAATATGCTGATTCATTTTTTATATTTTAGGCTACTAGACCCTCTCAAGGCCCTCACAAGCTCAGAGAAAGTCTCCCTCTCTCCGTTCTTCTCAAGTAATAAGAAGAGAATAATAGGAACATTTCAGGCAGAAATAAGAGAACTTATGAAATGCTTTCTGAAATGAAATTATTAACAGCAGAAAATACTGGAAAGCATCCTTTAAATTATTATTTTAAAATAGGGAGAGACTCAACTACGCTTTGAATGGCAGAGATGTTACTCTTATCCTCAATGACAAAGAACAAAACGTTCTCGTTGACGGCAAGGTTAGAAGAGACAGAGGTTTCCCAACTGGTCTCATGGATGTCGTGAGAATTGAGAAAACCGACGAGACCTTCAGAGTCCTTTACGACACTAAAGGAAGATTCATCCTTAAGGCTCTCAGCAAGGAAGACGCTAAGGTATTTAGATTTTATTTTGATTTACAAATTACAAACAAATAAGATTAAATCATGAAAAAGCTGAATGTCCTTTCTTTTTTTTTGGTAATTTTTCATAATTTTTTATATTACTTAAAATAGTTCAAGCTCTTAAAGGTTACCTCCAAGGCCATTGGTACCAACTAGATCCCTTACATTGTTACTCACGATGCCAGAACTATTAGATTCCCTAACCCTGAAATCAAGATTGGTGATACTCTTAAGTACGAAATTGGAACTGGAAAAATTCAAGCTTTCACCCATCTCGAACCTGGCAATATCTGCTTCATCTAGAACGGAAACAACATTGGAAGAGTCGGAATCATCTAGCACGTTGAGAAACACTAAGGTTCTTTTGATATTGTCCATATCAAGGATACTAAGGGACACACCTTCGCTACAAGACTTGGCAATATCATCGTCATTGGTCAAGGCAAAAAATCTTGGATTGAGCTTCCCTCTGGAGAAGGTGTCAAGGAAACTATTCTCGATGAGAGAAAGAGAAAGTTCTCCTACTGATTCATCTGATCTAGCGCTGAGAGAAAGAGAGAGAGAGATTAAATCAAATTTGTTCTTAAAAAATCAATAATACATATGTTATATGTATGTCTTTCAAACAAAGCTATTTAAACCACTATTTCTCTCTAAAAAATCAATAAAATGATATTTATTTTTATTTTTAAAACATCCATTATTATGAATGAGCAAATTTCAAATTATTAATATGCCTTTCAGTTTTCATATGAAACTCCTTGCAAATCATAAAACCAAATGCATCTCAGATAAAAAGAATAAATCGCAGAAAATTACATCTAAAACTCAATGGAGCGAACTCTTTTGAAGCAATCCCAAACTATTATTAACTCAAATGTATCAATAAACGAGACATTTTGAATGAATATTTGAATTAAATAGGTCATCCATTATGCAATACATCTTTTTCATTTGATATGGTACGATTCATAAAAAACTGCGAGTCTGCTTTGCAGAAATGAAATTAAGCAGAAATAAAATCTTTTTTGATTGCTTTGTGGTATGAAAAAAACAAAGAATCTCATTAGTGAAAGTCAAGGTAATAACTATTAAAGAAAAATTAAGATAAGGATAACGTCATGCAGTACCTAAGAACAGACTTCATTGCAAGTCAAGTTTTGAGAAGAGCCGATATGGCTAACTCACCGTTTCACAAGGCAATTAAAGACACTGAAGAGAAACGCTCTAAACTCTTCCTTGACAGAAGAAGAGTACCTGGACGTAAAGCTAAGCTCCTGTTATCAGCTGGGCTACTCCTTTAAATGTGGGGCATCGGAAAACTCATTGAGATCAAAAAATTCATGAAGTACTGATGCATATTTTGAAGAATCCATTTACTTTGTATGTAAACCTATTCATTTTGAATATTACTAGGCGAAGAGACAAAGAACTTCGATCTCTCTAGAGAAAAGCAGCTCCTTTCATGCAATCCATGAACGATGTCAGGTAAATTAAGAATTAGTTTTATGATTGTTTCTGAAGAATAAATACATAATCAGACAAGCAAACAAATATATTTCTGCATCAATATGAGCGCTTAAAACTTCATTTAAGCATTGATAGTTGGATTAAATGTACGCTATCAATAAACTATGTATCTTTACCAAACAGATAACTCGCAGTACGTGATAGAAACGACATGATCGTAAATGAGCTCTTCAGCAACAAAGGAGAGGACTACATCAAGAGAATCACCACAAGATTCCATCAGACTGATATATGGTATGATTTTACAGATCTAAATACCAATTGTTTTCTTAAAATAACAACTAAATTATTTGATTTCTTATTAAATAGGGCTCCATTCAGACAAAGATACGGCTACATGTATAACAGTTCCAACAAGAACGTCAACAATTATCAAGTCATTATCCTTTAGCGTTACGCTAAGGGCTACGATAAATACAACATCTGAAAAAATTCGAACTAAAGGAGTTATTGCATCGAGGAAGATTAAACAACTAATGTTATTAAGAACTGGTTTAGTTTTCTTTTTTCTTATGTTCTATTTGTTCAGATTCTTTAACAAGGCATAACACATAATACTTGAAAGCTCATAGCTGTTTTATCTTAAGGATAATTGCATTTTTGAAAATAAAATCAGATTCAAAGATAGAAAAAGATAATAGTTCAAAATAAACAAAAATATTTGTCTCTTCATCATTTTTATTTCTATTATTTAAAATTCAACTGATTATTTTGAAGACTATTAGCATAAAAATTAAGTGTTTGGATTTGACGTTTCTTCGTTTAGCCCTTGATTTGTTTATCTTTATGTGACTAGAGGTAAGTAATTCTTATTATCACTCATTTAGTTGCTGAAAAGTTCTTCATCAAATACAGGAAAATGAGATGTTAATTAAAGAGACTATGAATAGTTTTTTAATCAGATTTTTTTTTTATTCCTCATAACATTACCTAAAGATCTTTATCAATGCTCAGTTTTGAGAAATTAGACATTCATGAGTTAAGGATATTGTAAAATATGACTGGCAACAACAACAACAACAAAAAGTGATTTTTAAAAAGTCATTTCGTTTTGGTGATGGATTTATTAATATTCTCTACCAGAGCTCTGCATTCTTTTTTGATTTCTTCTTAATTCATATCCTTAGTTTTGGTGATGATATAATTCCTGAGATTGTTAACTTGATTTTGATTGTTAGAGTATTTTTTCTCTGCATCACTGTAGCTTGGATAAGTCTCATGCAAAAAAACCTTCTTCTCCTTCACGTTAAAGTCGTAATTGACAGTCTTTAGCTGTTGTTTTAAGGTAATAATGAATTAAATTGAGTAAATCCATGAGCAACAGTATCAAATCTATGAAATAAATGCTCACTTGATCTGCAATTTAGAGTTTATAAGACTCTAGCTCCGCCTTATCTTTAGCAAGGCGTTTTTTTTTATTTTAAAATTCCAGTTTCATCTCCTCAATACCGTTGAACTTCGTTTTAATGTCATTGGTCTGAGACTCCATCTTTTCGATTTGTCTCTGCTTTTTTATCTTCAATTTACCCTCGATTGTTTCAAGTTACTTTATATTCTCTTTGAGTGTATCTATAAACTTCGACACCATGAGAACAGTGTTTTCAATATTCTCAGGGCGCTCATTCTAATATTAACGAGAATAATAAACATGAATAATGACCCGACACAATTTTCAAATTCAAAAGAACTTAAAATTATGATTTTTTTCACGATTATTAATTGAAACTTACAATGCATATGAAGTAGTCGTTTTAGTTAGGAGGATTGACAGTTATTTGAAGAATTTTAGAGGATTACTCCAGGGTAGTTATAATGCTCAATTCAATAGAGTTAATCTATTCAACTTCTCTGTCTCTGAATTATTAGTAGTTAGAGATGAAGTCATTCATTTCTTTGTCTTTTTAGTAGATGATTTCATAGCGCTACTTCTAAACTTCCTTGTCAGCACCACATGACAACTCGGCATTGATCTCACTAACTTTCTTCTCGTAGTTATCGATATTACGCTAGATTTCCTTGGTTCTCTTTTCAGTCTATGATAACAATGCATTGTCCTCTGTGACTTTAGCTTTTAGTTTATCACGAACTCCAGGGAAACTAAGTTTGACTACATGAAAAAGGGCATTAAAGCTCATAAATCATAAATCTTTTAAAATATCCTTTATTACCTCATTCAGCTACAATTCTAAATCTTCTTTTATTCTGTCCATTTCAACAATCTATTCTTTCAATTACTACCCCTGTAGTTTCTGAGAGTCTATCCTCAACCTTGATTCAGCTTAAGTCAATTTCATGTTGATTACTTCTAGTTCCTTATCGTTAGACATTCAAATCACTATTTAATTATCTGTTTTCTACAACTAGATTTTCATATTTTTATCGCTGCTCAGGATCTAATTCTGTAATCTTTTGTTCTACTTACTTTGTTCATTCAGAAATAATCAATTAATCAACAACATTTATTTTCTAATATCATCTTTGTTACTTGTTTAATTTCATGAATGAGCTGCTCGATACGCTAGATTTCTTCTTCCTATGTTTTTCTCTCAAGGAAGATCTCATCTAATTAATCGGCTTGCTTTGAATTCTAGAATTTAATGTGTTAATATATGGCTCTGATTTCCTCAGGCCTTGTTTAGCTTCGTTTCTTATCAAAGGCAAGATTGTAATCTGCAAGTTAGCCTTCTAGACCTCTAACTTCCTTAATGAAATCCTCGATTCTTTATGAAAACATAAATACAAAAATGCATATTCAAAGGGAAACATAAAAAAAGATTCTAAATATTTTTGTGAAGTTTATTACCTTGTCTGTACAGTATTGTGAGTAACATTATCTGCTGAAATCTTATCCATCTTATCTTAGAAGATCTAGATCTCCTACTGGATTTCAGAGTATTTTGTGCGCATTAGCATGTTGAAATAGCCTTTATCCTCCTAAACAGCTCTTCCTCCAGCCATTGGCTTTGCATTTATTTCAGTTTGACCTCCTTTAGTCACTGGTCTATCCACTATCTTGAGGTTTGCTTCTCCAGCACCTTGAAATCCGAATTCTCCCTGAAAATCAAATCAAATATTTATTATTTTACTTTTTTTTATGGTCAACATGCAGAACAAAAACGATGTCTAATGGTACTTTAAAAGCCATGCCTGGTGCTTTCATTGCTGTTTCGATTGGGCGCATCCTAAAAACCAATAAAAGTTACATAAAAACATTATCATAAAATACTTTTGTGTAAAGAACTTTACCCTGTCTTGTTAGCTGTAGGTATTCTTGTATCCATTTAATGAGAAATTTCTTGTGTTTTTGTATACCATGGAAATCAAAAATTATTAAAGTTGTTCCTTTTTTGCGGATATGCAATTACCAATAATCTTTTTTCTTTTTAAATTACAATTACAAAACCTCTAACCTATCAAATTGCATGGCAAATCAAAGAATCCATTAAATTCAATTAAACAAGATTTCTTTTATTTTTGTTGATTTTTCTCTTATGAGAGTTTGCACTTAATATTGGTGAGTTTCAATTAATTTGACAGAAAATATTGTTTTTGTTTGATATTTTCGATTCTGAGTATGGTACTAGTTATTTGATTATTATTAAAATCCTAAGCAAAACATAAAGAAAATACATTTATTCTTGGATGATTTACACATTCTACTATAATTTAAATTCATAATTCCAAAAGTCAAACGAAAAGAGTGGCAAAAGGAGTTAAAAATATCCCATTTCACTTAAACAATAGGTAAATTTACTTGTCTATTCTTTTATTGTGAATTATTGAGATATATTCATTAAACCACTAGACCTGTAATAGTCATTTAAATAGAAGCTTTGTCACAGAATTTTTGAGAAATCTTAATATTAAATAATTTGATGTGTGAAGGAAAAGTACAGAGGTGTTTATGCAAATAAATAAAAGGAATAATGGGTGGTGCTTCCGAGCTGATTTCTTAACAAGACGACTTGGGATCTTCCTGACCGTCCGGGAATAGGATGCCTCTGCTGATATCTCACCTGAAAAGGTGTCTTCGTTACTCCAAGAAAACAACATGGAAGATTTTTCCTTGGAAGTAATTGAAGTCGCAGTGGCATCCAGCCAAGCTATATTATCGAATATGAGTGAAGTGTGCAACCTCTTGAAAACTTTTAGCAGAACTTTAAAAGACTTTGCTGTCAAAATAGGCCCAGTAAACACTGGCACATCTTCACTGAACTACTTCGATCTCCCTGGATAATGTAGCGTAGATTTGGATTGGAGGGAGTGCGCTTTAAGCAATAGTAATGAATCTTTAGTTAAGGTTCTAGATGCTATTCAAAGCGTTAAAGTAGTTAAACAACTGAAGTTGCATCTATCCAAGACGTAGACAACTTCGCACACAATGGAAATGTTATTGAATATTGTGAATCTCAAGCTAGCTGAACTTGAGTCTCTCAATTTAACATTTCAAAGGTACATCGATTCCTCAGCTTTCATAAATCTTCAATAAACAGCCATCAACAGATCTTTGAAGACATTACATTTAGACTTCTAATCTGCAAGTCTGCACGTTCGAGGTTCTTAGTATTTATCTAGCTTTTTAGGCAGTCTCTCGAATTTACAAGATTTGAAATTGAATCTCAAATACAACAGACTCGATGACCAAAGTGTGGAATGCATCCTTCAGTCACTAAGTCAATAAGAGTTAATTTCATTAGACCTAGCAATCGGATGTAATCCCTTCAAAGAGACAGGCACATGTAGTATTATCAAGTTCCTTGAATCAAAGAATGCTTCCCTGAAACATTTGAATTTAGATCTTCGAATGTTCGAAACTTCTTAGAATTTCTTTTAAAGGCTTCCTAACTTAGCTTGGTTGTAAAGCCTTGAACTCAACTTTGCGATGACTGAGTTCCTTTAGCCTGAAGAGAATCTGCTTTCTCTTGCTGCTTTAATCCCCTCTATTCCTGAACTCTCAGCGTTTTCACTGAACCTTAACATGAGTAATCTCAAGAATTGCCAAGACATCGAAACACTTTTGACTTCAATAGGACAAATCAAAAGTCTTAAGCAACTTAAACTCAATCTCACAGGGACACCATTCAATGAAAAAAGAATGAAAGTTCTCGAAAAATGTCTCTATGAACATGAGAAAACTCTTTAAATTCTCGAATTGGACCTTGATCTTCGATAGACTTGCAGAGGAAACTCATGTATCTACTTCGATATCCTCAAGCTAATTGAGATGCATTTCCCTTAGCTGATTCATCTTGAAATCCCTGAAATTGCAAAAATGAAAGGATTTTTCTTCAAAGGAGTCCTCTAACAGCATCAGAGGGTTATCTCGAAATTATCCCTCAAAAGAAAACTCATAAATTCTCTCCTTGCAATAAAAAACTCGATAGTTTTTGAGAATTTCCGCAAAGAAATTGCTGAAGAAATATCATGCTTTTTAGCAGAGTCCAAATACACCATGCAGTAGGTTCAATCTCGTACTCCTCCTCCTCCAGCGGCTTCATGTCTGCCTTGCAAATGCTGATCGAAAGTAAGGATTTTTTAAAATAATTAAAAAAATAAAAGAGAAATTTGTGGAAATTTATTTATCAAATAGTTTAAACAGATCTTCTGCTAAATAATTATTGATAACAAGCAGAATTCATTTTATAATTTTATTTACACATTTATGATATAAAATATTTATTTGGGTAAAAGACAGGAGTCTCCACAAAGAAGCAAACACAAACTAAAGGAGTTCATTTCAATAAGCTCTATTTTCATTAGCGCTTAGAAGGACAAAATTCATGTAGTTCTGTTTTGCTTGTTTGTTAGTAAAAAGACATATTTTCACTATGAGCCAACAATTTATTTCTATGTCAGCTTTTTCTAAATTATCTTGTGAACTTGGTAATACTTTTGAGAAATTAATTATAAAAAGGAGCTAAAATCTTCCCCCCCCAAAAAATATCCACTATTTTTGATAAATTTTGAATTTGTGTTTTCCCAGTTTTCTGATGGATTTTTGATTTGGTCCTAAATCTGAAATGTGTGATAGCTTAAGATTCATCAAGGACATCTATTTAATAGGTGGTATAAATTATGGGGTTGGTGACTAATTTTTAACTGAGTACTCAAATAAAATCGTCTCAAAAGCAGATGAAATACACATTTTAAACAGGTTCTATCCAGCGATAATCACAGTGACAGAGATTTGATAATTTTCAATACTTTGCTGTTTTAGATGCTCTATTGATTGCGTTGATTCGAATCTTCAATATTGTAGATATCCTTTATATCTTTTTCACTGAATTTTAAAATAAATTATTGAAATTAATTGATCCTAAAAATTTCAAGGAAAGCAAATTCAAGTTTTCAATTGTCTACAAACTTGTTAAACCAACATACATTTTGCTAAAAATTCTTCGAAAAGTATTAGGATAAAATATTTAAAGCTCAGTAAGTAACATTAAGCAAGAAAATAAATTATTAAGAGGGAAAATACTTAACTTAATTGTACCCATTAGTTTTCCTATGTTTTTTTATTTAAAACCTATCAGAATTATTGTATCTTTAAAAGATACTTGGATTTCTGAGCAAATTTGATAAATTTGTGACTAACTCCTATTTAATTAAAGTAAAAATCTGCGAAAAATAATTAAGAATTCAAATTCAGTGGATAATTAAATCTACCTAGCGAGCTAGCCAATCATGAGATCTAAGAAAAAAATAAATCGAAGTAAAAAAGATCATAAGAAAAATGGAAAATAACATTGATTTTGAAGAGTCTTCGAATAAACAAAGAGCAGAAACCAATAGATCTAGTCCAACCCTTCATGAGTTGGTATGTAAGCAGATTGAAATTGTGAAAATGTAAAAGTATTACGAGAAATAAATTAGTTCAACTGAGTCTAAAATATCTTGGCTAAAACAATATACAAGTATTGTTGAAGATGGCGAACAGTAAATTGAAACTTTCAAGGCATCTTTAAAGGAATTGAATATGTAACAATCATGTTTGTTGCATGATTATGAAAAAAATACAGAGAAAATTAGAGTTCTAAAATCGACTAATGAAGAATAAAATAAAACAGATAGCATCGCTTAGTAGGAGTAGAGCGTAAGTACTTAATAAAAGAAGATTTAAGACATCAGTAAGGAAGAGGATCAGAAAAAGAATGGGATATAATTTTTAAAGGATTGTGAGTCAAAGGAGAATAAAAAGACTACTGGATCGAAGAAAAAACTATCAACTAGTGAGAGGAAGAAAAGAAAATAGAATAAATTGTTAAGTCAAGAAAAAAAGAAATAAAATGAAGACAAGGAGAAGAGTAATTAAGATGGAAAGGAAGAAGTAGTTGAAATGGATCTTAGCAATAATAGAGTAGAAGAGAAATTCACTCATCAAGAATTAGGAAAAGAATAGAAATAACTTGTAGTAGAAAGCTTAGTGATAAAAAACAAAGAGATGGAAGCATAAACTGAAAAGTTGAAGAAGCAGGCAGAGAATGTAGATAAGGAGCAATAATAGAGTAATATAGAGCTTACAAACTAAGAATCAGAGAAAACTGATTAAAGTTAGAAGTAAGATTAACATAATGTTAAAGGCCAAGTAAAATAATAATATTAAATACAAAGCAATTTTTCTGAAAATGATTAGAATTCTGCAACTCTAACTAAGATGGATCTGCTTCCAAGTCAACTCTTTGAAGAAAAAACGATCAAAACGAAGGAGGACTTGATATCAATCATTAATCTAGAGCAAGCCAAAATGAATGCAGATATCAAGACACTGAATGAAGAACAACAGACCGAAATTATAAATCTAAAGATTGAAATTGAGAAATTAAAAGTGGATTAAATTAAAACTACTGAATAAATGAAAATCTAAGGAAAGAAGATAGAAGAACTATATGCCCGACTAGATATTTAAACATAATTATTGTGAAATCATCCTTTATTATTAAACATATTTATTATAATATTATTCTTGAATGTAGTAGTTTGGCATGTTATCCTTTTATTTTTTTTATTAGAATTCTTTTAACCCTTTTAGCTTTTTCGTATGTGCTAATAGATAATAATTAATTTTACGCATAAACACT
>Ga0302271_10003180_pt1 | contig 14084 bp, 5 predicted proteins | sample III_Bog_N1_1_FD_198767 | JGI IMG/M metagenome (GOLD analysis project Ga0302271, IMG submission 198767) | Peat permafrost microbial communities from Stordalen Mire near Abisko, Sweden - III_Bog_N1_1 | ecosystem: Environmental > Terrestrial > Soil > Wetlands > Peat | place: Sweden: Abisko... | reverse complement strand
AAGGTGATCAATAATAGATAAAAATGAATTTACTTGTAAATATAAAAAGCAAATATTGTGCATTTTAGAATTCTTCTCTTCCCAATAGATTAGATGCGAGTCAAGAGCTAGAATGCCCTAAACTATTTAAATTAATTGTTTTTTGTGTTGTTAAAAAATAAAAGAAAATTCTAAATAATAGAAAACAATTTCTTGATTTTACTTTCTATTAGTTTTTTTGTTAAATGCCTTTAGTCGATTAAATTAGTAAAGAAAAAAAAGAAGTTCAAAAAAACATTTAATGTAGACTTTCAAGTCTAGCTTGTTCATTAAGCAAATTCAGAGTTAGCTTAAGAAAAGCCCTATTTTTATGAGTCTGATCATCTCAAGAGAAAGAAAAAATAATCTATCATGTAATATCATTTTTAATAAAATTTCTTTCCTTTCTTTCTTTTTTCTAAATATTTTTCTTTCTTTAAACGTCATTTTTCCATTTCAAAAATAATTGAATTCTCATTAAACTTTTGTATTTTTATTTTTAATCAAATATTTCTTCTTCTATATGGTTTTCACTAAACTTAAATCCGACTTAAACAACTTAAATGCAGATAACTCGTTATCTTTTCCTTTTTCAAACACTCTCATAGTTCATCTCCTAATCTAACTGAACCATCAGCTCCCTTTTATAAAAGTTAATGATAATTGAGTATAATATTAAAAAAAAAAGCAATTACCAATGGTACATCTTTGCCATTCACATTAACAAATTAAGGACCATTTCTTGGCTTTCTTCCAGAGACTCCGAGGCATGCCTATTGAGTAATATTATTAGTGTTTGGTTGATAATACAATTTACCTTTGTTCTCGTGGTGCAAATTTGCTCTTCAATGTCTTAGTTATTAGCTCTCTTTATCAGCATATCTTCAAGGACTTAATCCCATCCCTGTCCGAAACAATCTAAGAGAATATATTTCTAAACTAAACTTACCATAATAAAAGCTTGACATCCTCTAACCATGTCAGATGGGGGATACTCGTAAACTGACAAATTTTAGGTAGTGCAAATCTTGTCCAAAGCTGCTGACACCTTTTCAAGAAAAACAAAATTGTTAACTTTACGTGAGTAATAATCAAAAATATTCTAGTTACTTCATATTCTTTCTTAGACTCACGCACTTTCTTTAGAACTTCTCTGATAATAGCTTAGCAGGAGTTGCAGTATAATTCTGGTTCGATATCTGTTGGACGTTTATCTTCGGCATATTATCTCTTTTTTTCTAAAATAATTATTTTTAATCTTAGCAAAAAGTAAAGAATTTTACTAGCTTCCACTACATTTTGTGAAAACAAAACAGCAAGAATTAAGGCGATAAAGATGATGCTAATTCTCATTAAGACACACAATTCCAAATATTTCTTTTTTGTGATGCTATTTCTATTAATTGTAATTGTGATTATTGATCTTATCTAAAGGTTTTAATATTGAATTGATGTTTTGCTCTTTATTTAAACACGTATTGAGCCATCAAAGAAGGCTTTTCCCAGTATTTTATGACCATCATTTTGCCCTATGAATTATGAAATAAAAGCTTTTGATTGAATTTTGTGTTTTCCTCTTAATTTCCATAATATTGGCGCATATTTGAGAAATGTGACAATCTAGTTAATTAAGTTGGGTATTATTTCTAATTTTATTGTAACAATATTTAAACAAATTTCAAAACAAGGAGGAGAAAAATAAAACGGAAGAAATGAGCGAGAAGAACGAAGAAGAAGTAAAATTTTGTTGCTGTGTTAATCCAAATACAAGCTATTTTTATAAACCATTACTTCTTTTTTTAGAAAAAGAATGCACTCTAAAATCTGCCAATCCGAGCATACCTTGATTAGACAGTTGTCCCTTTACTTCTTCAAAGTCTCACTGAACTTGTTAGAGAAAGGTAAATGCAATCGTTATGAATTTTATTTGACTTATTTATTTTTAAAATAGACCAGCAAATCCAATTGAGTTCATCGCTTAATACTTAATGTAAAACAACCCAGAAAATGCTTAAGCCTAAGAACAAAAGAAGTGATGACCATCGATCAGAAATAAGCTGCATATGTTTATGTTTTGCATTACATTTTTATCTTTGGATTCAAAATTATTTTTCTATGGAAAAAGGATTAGAGTTGAAAACGGAGTATAAAAAATAAAGTAATAATGATTGTTAACGGGTTTAAAAAGAGTTTTTGTTTTATTTTTGGAAGCTTATTATTTTCATAAGCAACCTTATTTTGGAAGAGCAACTCCTAAACATACTTCATTCAAACAATGAAGGCTTCTCAAATGAAACACAAAATTATTCTTTATGATTACCAACGAAAATATGTAAGAATTCAGAGGTGTTTAGAGTTTAAATTTTATGATAAGTAGTAAATATAAATGACAATTTCGACTTTCAATCTCAAATCTTAATTATGTGTTTTAATTTTAATGTGCCCACTAAAATATGAAACTCTTATTGCCATTTAATAGTTATAGGACTGCAAATAATAGAGACAAAAAGTTTAAACATCTAAATCTAACCAAACCATAAATCTCCTGTCTCCTAATATTTAAATGAAAGATATTAGAATGGAATACTACTCTTTTTGAAAAAAAAATAGTCTAAAGAACAGGCCCAAAAACAAAAGCATCCTATTTGAAAAATGTAACTAGTTTCTAATACATAATATTAATAAAATAATAGTTTTCCTTGACTTTTACAAAATAACAAATTTAATTGGGAGTTAGAAATTGTTGAACTAAATGGCTATTATTTTTATAAGGGTAAGTTTTAAGGCTTCATCTATTTTTTAAATGAAAAAAAAAAGTTTTATTAGATCAACTTTATGAAATAGTTCATTTTGAGCACAAACTGTAAGTGAATAATTTAGTAGTGCGTATTTATTAATAGTTAAAAAGAAATTCTGAGAAGCTTTAAATCGCTATCTCCAAGTACTATTGATAGTCAAATGACAATTTAATAAAAAGAACTAGTACGGTATTATGCCACTTAGAATGGGGAGGTTGGATATGATTTACTGTAAAAATAACAAATCAAGAACACCAAAGTGAAGACAAGACTTAGATAAAAAGAAAGATGAACGTTGATAAGAAGTTGCTACCTGCGCCAAAGCAAAGTTACAATGAGGATATGTTTAATGAAGAGGACACAGTCAAGCTTATTCACATCACAACTATCAATGTTCATTAGCAGAACTTTACTAAAGGTAAACAGCAAATATATAATTCAGATAAGCTTTAGTTCTAGCCAGATGTGAAGTATTATTATCTAAGTGAAATTCTTACCTTCTAATGCTTCATGTCTGAATATTATTTCTTGCACTTCTTGAAATGAATCAAACTTCTTTGGGAAGGGTTCAAAATGGGCAGAGATTCATCTAGCCATTAATATTTGAATTTAGGATACTAAAGTTGATCATTTTAGATTAGATAATGAGAGGAAAACTTATCCAAATTATTTTATGATTTTTACAAATAAATGAATTATAACTCAGATAATAGAGTCTTAATTTTCATTATTGTTTATGTTAACAGAATAGGGGTTTCAAGAGTTGCAGATACCATTATTAGTACTACCTTTTGCAGGCCCTCAAGATTCATCTTCTCTAAATGTGATTCTGTATTTTCATGGAAACGGTGAGGATGTTGGACATACTCGATATCTTTTGGAAGTATTTTAGAGTGAATTAGGCATGAATGTAATTGCAATGGAATATGCAGGTTATGGTACCTACAAAGGAACACCAGCATCGATAGATTAAATAAAGTTAGATTCTCTCAGAGTCTATGACTATATTGTAAAGGAATTGGGAGTACCAGAAAAAAATATCATCCTATTCGGGCGTTCATTTGGAACAGGTCCTGCTTGTTTTCTAGCTAACGAACGCAAGCCTGGAGGAGTAATATTGATGAGTGCGTTCGCCTCAATAAAATTACTTATGGAAGATCTAGGAGAGAAAGTGGAAACTAGCGAATATATTGAACACTTTAACAATGAAAAGCTAGTTGAGAAAATATAATCTCCTTGCTTATTGATCCATGGAGAAAAAGATGCTAAGATTAACGTATCACAGACTTAAAAATTAGAGACTATTCTAAGATAATTCGGTAAGAGTGTCAAAGCTGTTTATCCGAAGGATATGACCAACAATCAGTTTGGAGTTGTAGAAGATATTACAAATAATGTGAAAGAATTCCTCGTTGATATGGATATAAAAGTTGAGACAATTAAATTTAGTTCAAACCCACTTGTCAAGCTCAAGCGAAGACAGTGAATATTTGGAAATATGTTTTTATTGTATTAATAAAGAAAGTAGAATGCATTTTAGACTTTGTGATGTCGATGAGAGTTGATCTTAATAATTAAAATAATAAATTGAAACTCAGCAATCTTTTTAAAAAAAAAACAAAGTTGAAAATAATTATTCTCTTAAGAAACATTTATTTCACACACAAATATTTTTTTCAAAAATAATGCCTTCTGAACTCATTTTGAATTCTGTTTAAAACGAATAGATGACTAGAAAATTATTGAAATAAGTTATTTATATTTTAAGATTCTTAAACAAATTAGACTCACTGGTAATTGAACCTGTAAGTAGTTGATAAGAATAATCAACGTTAAAATAATACTTTTTTTAACAACAACATCAAATGAAATTGAGTAAATATTAAATAAGAAATCGGTTTATTAACTTTTTGTGTATTTTAAATAGAAAGATAATTCTCATGTATTTAGCTTTCTTGTAAAGAACAATATTAAAGTTTGATTCTTTTCAATTCGATTGATTGTGCAACGAAATATGTTTTATGAAATGAAAAGCCAATTTAGGAATTATTAATATGGATAATAGCTCTATGATTTGATCTGAAGTCTGATTGCCTGTCTCTCTGTCTTTCAGCATCATAGGGTATTCCTGAGGGTTAGGGTTGTTGATTTTCTGCTATTTGTACTAAATTAACATAACCATTTGGCTAAAAATGAGAATAATAACCTCCATATTAATATTGAGGAACCTCTTCTACTGGAGAAAATAAAAGTATTAAGCGCCCACAAAGGGTTTCCATATTTTAAGATATTTTTTGTCATTTCTGTGGCACTGACAAGTTGATTGATTTATTGGGGATAGTAAATCGAAAATAATGCAAAAACAAGACACACTGAATCGATGGAAATTTCGAGAATGTGTGCTTTAAATTATTTGTTGAATTCTTGTACTTCTTGACAATAAAATCCTCTTATTTCTAAAAATGGAGTGCTATTAATCTGAATATCTGAGAAAACATTACATTTGATCCTCCTCTTGGTCGTCATCTAATGGTATAACCATAACATTGTTACAAATAAAAATATTGGATCAAATATCATACCATCTTCGTCTTCCAGGACAATAGTTTATGCAAAGTTTATGTTTTCTAGGAGTATTCTATGGTTAAGTACTACTAAAGCACCTGTCTTAATGGCCAATTCGTTTCCTGCGTACTTGCATCTTTGTTATGTAAAGAAATAGTTTTTTTTTTGCAATCTCATAAAGCAAATAAATTACTCAAGGAATTTCGAGTAATTGCACTACTTGATGCTGAACTTGGGCATATAATTCATGTTCTTTCCGAACTACCTGAGTTTCATAATTAAATATCAATTAGAAAATGAACATTTATGATCATGTCATGAGATATGGTTACATTGACTGTTTGAAGAACCTAGCTGAGTTCATTTCTTTCAAAAGTATCTTCTCTTGGTTTATTTTATCCTTTTTTGAATTATTAATTGAGAGAGAGAGAGAAAGTTAAAATCCTTGTAAATGCCCCTTGATCTTAGCTTTAATTATCAACCTGAAGAAAAGATTTGATTAGGATCACAATTAAACAAATAAAATACATTTTGTATGATTAGATCTTTCTTTAAAGCTCCTTTCTAAATCTTCAATGATAAATTATACTTTCTGTGATAACCTAGCTTAAAATTTGCAGTTGGTTTTGCACTAAGCCTCTTATTAAGAAAGAATCTGATGGAGAAATAAAAATGAAGAAAAGGAAGAGATGGCCTGACAACAAAATGAAAGAGACTCTTTAAGAATTTAAGGATGCAGTCAAAAAATCTTATATGATCCAGATGATTAAAAGTTAAAAGAGCTCAAAATTTTTTAAAGGAGATACAAGTAAGTCTTTTACCATGGATCACATAACAAATTCTTAATTTTCTTATGGATCCAAAAGGAAAATTTGTCAACTTTTATGATGGAAATAGGGTAGAAGAAGACTTAGCAATAAACATTCTCTTAACAATTTTGCAAAGAGAAAAATAAGCTGCATAGAATACAATGTGATTTCTGTTTATTTTTGTGAATATTGTGAAATTAATAAGTTAATAAAAACAAAAAGGTGTTACAAGTTTGAAACAAGTATAAAAAATGGAACAAAAGAAAGAATCAAAAGAATTTTCTTTAGGATAAACGTTCTTGGGTAAAAACGGACTCTTAGATGTTTCGCCATTGAAAACAAATAAAGTAACTTGCTTATATTTCTCTGCATCGTTTTGTCCTCCCTGCCAAGCCTTCACTCCATTACTCATAGATTTCTACAATGAAGTCAATTCTGAAGATAAAGTGCTAGAAATCATCTTGATTCCCTTTGACAAATCAGAAGAAGATTTTAAAAACTATTACAAGCCAATGCCTTGGCTTGCTATTGCATTAGGAGATGATCGTATTGCTAAATTCATTCAATACTTTAAAATCAACAAAATTCCAAAACTTATTGTATTAAAATCTAATGGAGAAGTTATTTCAAGTGGCGGGAGAATGGAAGTTATTTCTGATGGAGAAGAAGCTTTCACAAAATGGCGTTAATTAGTTGAGCAGTGAAAATTTATTGAACTTTTGATTTAAATTAGTTAGCTGTTATTTGTAATAGTTATGCAAGAGTTGATACTAATATACAAATTATTTGAATTTCTATTAGATAAACTACTTCAATTAATAATTCATTTTTAAGCAGAAGCTCTTAGAGCACAAGAAGAGAGTTTGGTTGGATAAACTTGTTTTTTAGGTTAATTTTTTATGTTCGAGACAGGAGATGGAAAATAACACTATTTAGAGTTGAGAATTGTTTTGCTGGAACCATCAGAAATTACAGAGACTTAGTGAGAAATATCTTTTTCTTTTAGAGAATAAAGTTTAGACTCAATTCTTTCAAAACCTTGCCATTAACCTGTATTTTTAAAACTAAATTCCAGCTATTCACTTGTATTTAAGGATTTCAAGGACGATTCTAATTTCCGATTTGAGGGTTTTGAAACCAAAGGAGGATCAACTAAATTAGAAAGTATTACATTCTTTGGAATAACTGCCTAATATTTATCTTCTAAGATGCCTTTCCCAGTTTCACTTACTCTCCTTTTCAGTCTTTGACGTTTAATGAGTTTGATTATTGGGAAATTGGTATCTTCTATGAATTCATTACAAGAAGAATCAGTTCTGTTAATTTGAGCTTCCGAAGTCAAGCATCGTTCTCTTTTCCAAACAATCACTTTATTTAGTGTCTAATTATTAACTTTGCTTTAAACTTTAGAATAGTTCTAAGAGCTTTCAGGTCTATTCATATTCTCAGAAGACACTGATCCTTTGGCTTAAAGTTTTTTTTCACTTTTGCATTAAAGTTTGCTGCTAATTTTGGTAATTATCTAATTCTTTTTTTGATGATTCCCTTTTTGATCATAGCCATTAAAGCATGGAACTGTTTCTATTCTACTAGTCAATGTGCTCAATGCATATTTATCTTTTTATTATTTAATTGTATTGGAGTGTTTCTATTCTCCAAGCCTTTCTTCTCTTTATGATCTTTCAGTCTGACATCTTGTTAATTAATACTTAGAAATATTTTCATTTCGTTGAAAAGATAAAGCATTTCTTAAAGTTTAAGTAGAATGTTCACTCTATAGCTATTTATCTTAGAAAAATACTTAATTTTCTTTTCCTTCTATTGCAACTTATGACAAACTATCTTGATCATTCAATTATTTTTAACATAATTCTATCTGTTCATGACTCTGTTTTCTATAATTTAGTTACTCCCAACAGATCTCATCTTGCTATTACCGCACCAAATTGAATAAAGTAAACTACTTTGCAGATTCAATTCGACTTAGAAAAGGATTTAATTTTGTTTCTTTTCCTCTCACTTTGATAACTGGTTATTAATTAGCTTCTGTCTTAGGTTTGTCATGAGAGCTTAATATTAAAGAAGTAGAAGAATTAATATTTATCTCTGATTTAGATTGTTTATGGCATGATTAGTTCCGAAGTATTTATCTCCTATTTTCTGGCTCCAAAATGATTTTGTTTTCTTTGTTTCTCAGAGAATTAATTTCATGAAAGCTTCTTCTGAGCAGTATGCCCTTAGGAATAATACCATTTTAATTACTAAGATCAGCATTTTTAATTTAAACAGAATGAGAATTAGTATTGATTAATTCTTGATTTAGAATGGTTCCTTCACTGATAAACTTTGGTGTATTTTTCTCTGACTGCTGAACACAATAAATATCTTAATTGGTGGCTAAATAGCTTTAGAAATCTCTTTTATTCATAGAATTACTTGGTTTATTGATTTCATTTTCATCAATATCACCGCGTTCTTGATTTATCTAATACTTTTGTGTAATGCGAAGTTCTTTTAAAGGAGAATCAGCTTCACTCTTACATCTCCTATGAATGTAGGAATTAGTAATATTTCGAGAACAATCTCGTTTTCGTGCTTCATATTTCTTGTTTTATTTCTCATTCTTTTTATTGAGTAGGTCAAATGAAGGAATATTTGTGAGCAAATTGTTATTGCTATTTGCATTTTTAGTTTCTATTATCTCAGGTAATCCAGTAAGAGACTCCGCTTTGTCTAAGAATAATTATGTATTTTCTTAAGCATCACTCTCAGTCTTCGTAAAACCAAAGAAGTCTTTAGGAAATACTCTACTGTATTTCTTGAAATCAATCTTTGCTTTCCGCAATCTTTTGAATATCAAAATGTTAGGTTGAAATAAATGATAGAAAATCTTACCTTGATGGTTCTGTTGAATTATTTCTTGATTCTTCTCTTTATTGTTCTTGTTGCTTCGCTTGTTCTGCATGATTATGCTTCTTTATCTTGATAGCTTCTTCATGAGACACATTGTAATTTTAAGGTCGTTTATTTTTTAGTTTGATCACAATCCTTTTACCCTCATTTCCTTCTAAAAATGGATAGTTCTCAAAGATACTCATGATTGTTCCTCAAGAGCTTAAGCCAAGAGCAATAAGCTTTTTAAATCGCAAGTTCAACTTGAAGAAACAACAGAGTTAAATGAAAGAAATTAATATTCGTTGAAGATTCTCTTTTAATTTAATCTAAGGACCAATATTCACTGATTCGAAACATTTTCTTCCAGTTCCTAACAGAACTCCAGCAGCTATTATTAAAATTATCAATAGAAGTAATTCTCTCCTTCTTAGCCTTATAGTCTGCCCAGGTTCACCAATAAATTTTACTAAGTAGGAAAAAAAAACAATATTGTCATTTTTCACTCTATTTATGTGATAAGAAATATTAAATGAAAGTATTAATTAGGCTTGATTGCTAAAAACAATTAATTAATTTTTTTATAAATAAGGTTTTTTAGTATTGTTTCCATCATTAGATTATTTCTAGTATTACTCGTAGTTTGTTGTATTTATCCATTGATTGAGTTCTTTCTTTGTTTTTTGAATAAACTTTCAATATTTTAATCTCTTCTAATATTCTATCTTATTATTTTTAAAGAACGAAATTATTAATAAATGCTACTTGAAATAAATAAAAACAAAATACAAAGAAGAAGTGAGAAAAGATAGTATTAACATCGAGAATGCTGATTAATGCATATTTTAGCTCGTCACTAATAAACGAAAATTGATGAAAGTGATGTAAAAAGATTCTGAGAGAAGATATTATCCTTGCTAAGCTTTTTACAAAAACTTGTTCAGATCAGCCAGCAGTTACATTTTTCTTCAGCAGATTCATCATCCTCAATACTATTATACTCCTTCCAATTTTCAACTATCACAACTTCGAAAAGCTGCTCGCTAAAACTAATCTGATGATCTTTGGTTATGCTTAATATCTATTACCCATGCTTATCAACTCTATCTCTTTCTTTGTATGACACCGAATTTTTGAGAATTGAATGATAAGAACGTAAGATTAATTCACAATGAAGTGTGTGCTAGTCGTCTAGTTTATCTGAATTGATATTATCAGTAGTGCTCCGTTCATTTTTATCTCTCATAGATGTATCTACATTTGAGTGGTCTATTATTTATTATGTTCTATCTACTTCTTTTTATTCTATGTCCTCTTCTTTTTTGTTTAATTGAAACTATTCTTTCTATTGCTCATTCGATCTAGAGTCAACTTAACCACTCATTTGTTGTCACACTCTATCTGTTTAGCTACGTTTCACTCTAGTTATGGTTTTTTTAAGATATTTTTTAGATAATTATTATCCTTATTTTACCAACTTCCTTTCTTATTTTTTTCCTTCAATCTCTCAAAATCAAACAAACATTCACCCATAAAGTAGTAACTTATGACATCTTTTAAAAACTTGTGAGACTGTCAATGAGATATTTCTTGTTGGCCTACCTTATTTTGATAAATGCAATACTTCGTAATTATTAGTGAATTATTTCATTTTCAATCCACTCCCTTTTAAAGTAAGCCATTCAAATTGTCAATCCTTTTTTTTTTCATTTATCAATTAGTCTTCAAGAATTATTCCCTGAATTATTATATTAATCATTTTTAATATTTAGGACCTCTCTTATTAGATTCTTCTGAACACATTGCAATCTAGACAAGAAAAATTATCAATTTAGCTTTGATCGTTTTGAAATTGATTATAAAATTCAAAACAATTAAACAAAAAGAAACTATTAAATACTCTTCTCGCTTCTAGAATGAGCTAGTATGGCAGAACTGATTATTGGGAAGAAAGATACACAAGGTAAACTATTTTGATAGCTTTTAAAGTAGTTAGCTACATCACTTTGTTACTTTTTTGAAAACTTAGAGACCCAGAGCCATTTGACTGGTATTAAAGATTCGCAGCTGTAAAACAATTCATTGTACCTTATGTTAATCCTAATTCCAGAATACTTAACATTGGATCTGGAAATTCAAGTAAATCATCAAAAACAAGCATCTCCTTACCATTTATTATGCTAGGAATGAGCGAAGAGATGTTTGAAGAAGGCTTCTAGCATATAACCAATATTGATGTCTCTCAAGTTGTAACCAAGGCCATGCAGGAAAAATATAAAGATAAAGGACCTAATTTTAAATGTAACAATAATGAAATTTGCTATTAGACTTATTTGTTTTTGTTTCTTTAAGATTTTTGCATGGACGTAAAATAAATGGACTTCCCTGCAGGCTCTTTTGATGTTGTCGTAGACAAAGGGACACTTGATTCAGTCCTTGTAAAATATAAATTATTGTTTTTTTGTAATACTGATTGACTATTCTTAAGTGTGGAGAGAATACTGCTATTAACGCATAGAAGGCGCTGACTAACATATCTTAGAGCCTCACTCCAAACGGGATTTATATTTGTGTGTCTTATGGGCAACCTGACCACAGACTTCTTTATCTGGATAAGGTAATATATTCTAGTTTGTTATTTGTGCTAATAGATACTAACTATTTAGCCTAAATATGGATGGACGATTTAGATCGAATAAGTTCATAAACCAACAATAAGTACCTCTATTTAGTTGACAAGCGAAGATAAAGACTCTCCAAATGTTCATTTTATATACATTTGCAAAAAGGTAAAAACTTTATTTAGCAAAATAGCCATAACTTAATTGTATCTGTAGGGAGTAATTAAAAAGGCAGACGAAAAATGAAGATCTAAAGAAGCAAAATCTCTCTGTCATCAAATGTTTGGTTCTTAATTAATAAAATTGCATTCAGATGAAATGATTTATTACAAATGCAATTTTTTGTTATTGTGTGTACTATTTAAAGATAAACTTTTTGCATATTTCATAACAAGTAGTTTGAAAAATCATTTGATGATTGAACAATTATGCATTGGACCTAACGAATAAAACGAGTAATCAAGTTAAAATACAATTGATTTCATTCAAAGAGAAAGAATAATCTAATATGTGAATTAAGAACAGCAGAATATTGGTTTTAGTAATTAAACAGATAAAAAAAGATTAACGAATTGTTTTACTGATCTCCCTACACAACAGACAAAAGCATTTCCTTTTCACCTCTCCAAATTTAGTGGTGCAAATGGCATAGTATCACAACTAAAGTAAAGAAAAATACACTTGATGTACTATTAACATTCTATTTTTTAAAGCCCAAGTTACCCTCAGCCCTATTAGATTGGTGTCAAGATTTCCAGGAAGTCAAGCAAGATAAGAAAGTATGTCGAGTAGCTTTGTTGAGAGAGTACCATAACTGTACTAACCTTAGCAAAATATTATTCCTCCATAAATTTAGCTTGTTTAAACCTAATTAGTTAGCCAACAAGCGAAGTTTAATCCTTCTCTGATAGGGACAAGATTATCTTTAGCAGGAAATAATTACCAAGCCAACAGTAATTTCTAAAATATTCAGCCTCAAAGAGATTCTAGCATCAACAGAAGTAGATCAGGACAACATTAAACGTTCACTCCTAGCAAAGCAATTCAAAGCCCGATTATCTTTCAGACTCCAAATCGCTCTCCAATAAGAATAGTAGGAAGCAATCTAAGCAACAACACAACTATCTCCAATGTTGTTCCTTTTCAATTACATTCTCCATTGCCATCCAATAAATAAACAAAGTAATAAACATTTTCTGAAGTAGGACAGAAACAGTTAAGGCAGGGATCATTTATTCAAAATGTTATTGGCCCATAAGGTAAAATATCTTAATTACCCATAAAATCAATGAAAACATAGGGAAACGATGAAAATCGTTCTCCTCTTTTCCGAAATAATAGCACTTAATACTTCAGATAGCACTAGCTGTTACCTTCACAAAAATAATAACCTCGCTATCTCATCCCAACACCACAACCGCTGTCTTTAGAGTAAGTAACCATCTAATAGCTGTAAATTAACACAAATGATCTCAGAAATAGGATAAGCCCTTCTTTAATTACCACAAAACAGCAAGGGGCAACTAGGAATGTTTCACCAAACATGTATCCCTCTTCCATTTCTGTTCTTCCTTTAGGGGATTCTAAAAGTATTAATTCTTCAATAAATCATACTAATAGAGCCCCTAGACAATAACAAATAATAAGCCAAAGATAATAACTTATCATGCTTCCTTCTTCGAAATTGCAACCATTCTCTCAAGAGAAGATAAACTAAACTGTTTGCTTGGTGTCTAGGATTCCTTCAGTCTAAAGATTGCATATTAAAACTGAAGTAGTTGGATTAAGTAATACAAATCTATCTATTATTTAGCCTTAGCAGCAATCTTTGGTAAGGAATCAGTAATTCTATCCTAAATCATCTCATGGTTTTCAGATCACCTAAAGTTAATAATAAAGCATGATCTAATTTTAGCAAAACAAACGAACTCAAAGATGTAATTCTGAGCTAGGAGATTCATCAAAAGCATCTAAAAGTTATCCAACTACTGACTATGAGCTTCCTCCTTCTTAACCTCTCACTTTTCAAAAAGAATACGCTCCTTCTAAAGATAATAGTTACCTTTTCTAAGATTCTTCTGAACTTTAAACTTAGTAAAATAATTAAACTGTCCAAGAAATAGTGTCATAAGATAACACCATCATTGCACATAAGAATGAAAATAACACCTAAGATTTATCAGCTTAACCTCTCCTCACAACTGTTCAGTAAAATACTGCGTATGTTCCTTTGAATAGTTCCTCTAGTAGCTTTATAATAGACCATCATAGCAAATCAAAACAATCAAAGCAAAATAAATAAGAAGCTAACTAATTGAATAATATTTAACCTTAATTGAATAACTCTCCTGAAAAGAATTTAGAAGAATCTTTAGCCACTG
>Ga0302271_10003179_pt1 | contig 14085 bp, 11 predicted proteins | sample III_Bog_N1_1_FD_198767 | JGI IMG/M metagenome (GOLD analysis project Ga0302271, IMG submission 198767) | Peat permafrost microbial communities from Stordalen Mire near Abisko, Sweden - III_Bog_N1_1 | ecosystem: Environmental > Terrestrial > Soil > Wetlands > Peat | place: Sweden: Abisko... | reverse complement strand
TACGATTTATCATCGATTTGTATGCTAACCTATTCAAGATTCAGCATTCCTTTAATTCCCTAGCAAAGGGAGTTGTCATTTGCATCAATGTTATCGGTACTCCACAAAATCTACTTCTATTTCTCCTGCTACTTCCCAACTAAGATGATTTTTAGTTATGTAATATTGCTAAGTTTTTTTAATTCCCCACCAAACATTTCAATATTATCATTGCCATTAACGAACACTTTCAGATGGAGAATACGTAGAGCTGATGAATCACTAAACGCCGTGAACATACCTTACAGTTATGCAGCCATAGTTGGGTAATTAGCTGTCATGGTTAGGCTGAAAATTGATTAAAGATGCTTGAATTTCTCCCAGTTAATTATTTTATCATTTTTAAAGCAAGTCATATCAATTTACATCTCTGTCAACTTCTCAAACTTATTAAGATATCTAAATAAATCGGATAGATAGCTATTTATGAAGGTTAAATCAATTTCTTCATTATCAATCGCTTACTTAGATATTGCAATTTTCTAATCTTTGAGAAACACAATCACATTTTCAGGAGGATAAGATGTATTCGAAAGAATTAAAAAGCTTCCTTTGATTTCCAGTGAAGAAGCAGGTATATCTATAATTTCAGGGATTATCGATATTGCTTTGTTTATTGAAAATGATCGATCACTGTGGATTTTCAACTCTAATTCGATTAATTTATCCATGAATCCAATTGATTAAGCTAGAGTGATGATTGAATCTGCAGTAATGAGATTAATTGAGGAAATGTTTAATTTTAATGTCTTTACCTCTTACTGGTTTTTTAAACTACTAAAGAGATCAAATAATGGTTCTTCTTCTTCTTCTTCTTCTCTTTAATTTTCACTATTGAGTATTTTCTGTTAGATGTTTAGAATTATCTCTGAAAAAGCATTCTAGCATTCTTCGTCATTTAAAAGAGCACTTAGACTCGAAATAAACTCATCATTTTCTGGGATAGGATACTTATTTAAATATATCTCTAGAATTCTCTTAAAATAACTTGTATCCTCTACATCTTCACTGTTGTCAATTACAATGACATTATCTTACTAATGATCTGTAAGGTTACTTTTTCTTTTGATTTGAAGATAAATCTCTGAAAATGACAGCAGTTGTATGTCTACTTTTTATAGATTATGATTTGAAATTATCGATTTGATGAAAATCATTTATGCTGCAGATTATCTAAGAAATGGATCTAATTTCAAATATAATTTAGCTTTGTGCAGTTGCAGCTAGATAACCGAGAGATCCGAAGCGATACCTTCAGATAATTAATCAGTTGAGAATTTCAGAGACAAGGATTAGAGATTTGTCATCGCATACAACGATGTGATTATCTCCTCAAATTATTCTTAAGGCAACTGGAAACCATCTAGAATTAGAACTAATTTCCTGCAGGAATATAAGTTCATAAGACTAGCTGAGAGGTCCTTAAGATTTAGAGATAATTATTTGGAATCTCTCTCTACTATCAATACCGTTAGCTGAGAAGTATTCATAGGAATTGCTGATAAATCCTTGAATTTTGATGAAAACAAATCATTCCTCGAATTCAAAGTACTGAATGTGGTTCTAACTTATTAATATCCAAAAGCCATTCCATTGACTGTTTTGAATCTAATAGTTGAATCATACGAGTTATACTTATCCTTTTTGTCAGCTGCAATATACTTACAATCTCTAGGATACATCAAGATTCTCTTTGAATCTGAATATTTTTTCTTATTCCGTTATCCAGTAATTTTCCATCCAATCATCCTATCATTCCCCGTAACTACATCTAAATTTAATTCCCTTAATCTCTCCATATCAACAATAATCTACGATAACTCTATCATTTCCTAAAAGCTCATCGATTACCCTGCATCATAGTCTATTGTAACCTCCTCGAGATTCGTTAAATTCCTTAAACTTTTCCATTTATTTAATCCTGAAAATGCTAATTGTTTCTTAGAAACTACCTTTCTCATCTCCTCATCACCTATTTTGTGATTATCCCTTATTGTTTTATCAATAATTCTAACTTTACTAAGTTATCTGAGCTACTCCAATGCGTTTCCAATGGCATAGATACTCTCAACTGCAACATAATTATGTTCATCTAAAAACACAAATAATTCCCTAAGACACACCATTTTCCGAATTGCTTATCTAAGTTCTTTTACTGAACTATTCAGCTAATTAAACTTCCCTATTTGCAACTCTAGAATCTCGATATCTGTTAATCTCTCAAGACTTTAAAAGAATTAACTCCATCCATTTGAACTTACATTCGTATAACCACCAATAACAAAACTAAACACTTACAAACCCCTATGCTGAAATACACTTGATAGACTGTTCAAAGAAGTACTTGAAATACCCACAGCTTAGTGAATGCTAATTCTTAAATCCTTAAGATGCTGCAGGTTCCTGAATTCTTCCCATCCTTCTTCACCAATGTAGTTTCCGTCTTCAAATTTCAAATTAATCTTTGTTAGCTGTTTCAAACTGATAATTGCACTTAACAAATCTTTAATAGTCTCATTGTTGTTATTATTATCTCCATCTCCCCCACATTACTAACTTAATAGCTTATGTGTTTTAGTCTTCTTCTTCTTAGCTTATTTAACCATCGGGTAGTTTCTTTCTCCAATAACTAAAATTAACTCTGTGATCCCTTACAGTAATCTAATGTTTCTAGCTATCTCTACACGCTGATCTTCTTGGTAACAGCCCATAGAATCATCAACATCTTTCTACTAACTATCATTCCTTAGATAAATATTCAATTCAACTTTCTTTAAATTTATTATTTTTGATATCCCAATTGAAATATTCAAGATCTTCTTCAGCGATGATGATTTCTTCGTAATCAGATCTTTTTCTTTAAAAGTCTTAAGCCGTAGCACCTCTAGATTACACATTTTACTGTATATATTCTAAAGAAACATCTATAACTTTATGTGATTAACACATCTCACTAAGTTTGTTTCAAAGTCAATTTCATGAAGCGATTGAATTCCGAAAATACTCTCTAGCAATGATTAGAGAATATCATCATTATCATTATCATTATCATTATCATCTCCATATACAGTTAATTTTAATTTAAGTTTCTCTAAACTCCTTAATTTTCTAAATATCTCCTCCGCAGATGCAAGTTCGTGTTCAAGGATATCGATATCAATGTCCAGATGTAATAACTGTGGGATCCACTTGATCCCTATGAATAATGGAGTAACATCTTTGTGATATAATTATTTATTATTGTTATAAGTGAATTTAACTAACGCAGTTAGTTTGGAGATTGCGCTGTTAATATTTTACATCTCAGATTTGGACAGACAGTGCTGTGTTAATAATGATATTTCCTGGAGATCAGCCATTCCAGAGATCGCTGAGATAATCAAAGTGAAATTAAATTGAGAGAAACTCACTGATTATAAATTTAGGGAAAGACTAGTTAGATGTTTTAATCGCTTCAATGATCTGCCAAGTGCGAGGAGATCAACTTCTATGGTTGAAATGTTTAGAAAAGAGAGACTGAAATGTTGTAATCGCAGACTGCTGAGTTATTGCATGCAATCTATCCAAGCAAATTAAAACTATTAGCCCTAATAAATCAGAGATTTTTTATTTGTTTTAATTATGACAAATTCTACATGAGAAGCATTCTTAATTTGCTCCATTTCTCGTTGAAATTCATCGGATTTCCGAAATCTAGTCAGATTTAGATAGACTTTCAAGCAGTTAAAATTAATATCATTTTCCTTATTGCTGCCAATGTTCTTGCTATTGAATGTATTCGATTACAATACATTATCAAAGTTATCTCTGCTGATGATTATTGTTTTCGATTATTAAGGAAAAGTCTCTTTAATTCCTTTGTCTTCTTCTTCTATTTCTTCCATTTCTGTTTTATCTAATCAGTGTATTGGCTTCACAAATCCCCCTTCTAGTAATGATTTCGGCTGAGTTTGTTTTTAAATTATATTTAATTATATTCTCCAAGGGAGAATCCCAATTTAATTCGATAAATCGATATTGTCCATTCAAGAAACACAGCTTAATATTCCATATGAGCTCATCAGAAAAATATTGTTTTATTCTTTTTGCAAAGATTCCAAAATAATGCTGTCATGGCTAATTTAATTCTTTGGAAATATCTAAGAGAGTTAATTGTACTCCTTTGCACGACGCAATATGAAGTATCTGATAAGGATACTCAATAGTTAAAAGAATCCTGTGTTGAAAAGAAAATATTATTTGAATTATAATATTTTGTGGAGCCAGTTTTGTGTATTTTTAAAATGGTTGTAATTCATAAGATTTCAGATAGATTTAGAAGTCTCAAACGAAATTCAAAGGATGCTCGAATCGAGATATCCAAGCAAAAAGAGGATAAAGGATGTACAAAATTGCACGTTAGCAAATATTCTTTTCTAAAGTCTATAGAAATATTAAGGTGAATTCTGTATTTTTCAAAAAATATAATGAACCTAGCGAGATTGTTGCAGCAAATTCTGACAAATAATGAAAAGGAATGATAAATAAAATGTAGATTGATTTGTTGTTTCTAATAAAACCGAAAAAGATAGAATAATTATTAATTTTTCTGTCCAAAGGTAGTTTGTTAAAAATGAAAGATTTAGCAAATTCAAAATTAGTTGTTGCACAGATTTTGATCTTTTAACACATCAAAAATGGATTAAACTCAAGGAAGATTTTCGTTGATCATTAGAAATCATACAAAGAACACTTTCATAATTAGAGTTAAAAACAAATAGAAATTCACACAAAAACAATTTAAGATTTTTAAAAAATATCCTTTCAATGTCCAGTTGTAAACCTATTCGTTGCTGTTTTAATACTATTATTGTTATTATTGTTAATATTATTTTCATCTAAATTGTTTTCTGAATCGTGTGATTACTCTTACTACTATTACACCTTTTGCTTGTTTGAAATCTATTACTGTTGTTCTCTTTCAAGATTCTCCTCTTCAAACCGATAACTTGAAAATCTATGTGAAATTTTCCTGCAAATCCTCTTCACAAGGATTAATTCAAATCCCATCGTCACAATTGTATTCACAATAGCTAATCCCATTGCGAAGAATCTCCATGAATATTCCATTTCTGTTATGATTTCTCCATCTTCCACTGTCACAAGAGCTGGATATATTTCGAAGAAATCCACAAAGTCTGCGTTAGTTGTGAAGACTAAGAAAAAACTAAGAATTATTGCCATGAGCACATATGATGTGAAGTAGATATTAGAATAGAAAGCTTTCTTATGCGTTGATACCACTGAAAATGAGATAATCACACTAATGTACTAGAAGTTCGACAGCCAGAAGAGAATAGTGTTATCGAATGAGTTTGTGAGAACTTCCGAAGGATCTAACCCACTTTATTTCTAAAAACTAATTGGACTTATGTACCAGGATTATGCTGTTGTGATGCCTAACCCGATGAGTTAAAATATAAATGAAATAAGTCCATGACCAAGAACGGAGGTGATGTTCTCGAGGGAGAAAAGCCTATGCTGTGGAAAGACTACATTGAGTGAATTGGAGGCATTCGTGAGACTGATCAAAAACGCTAATGGGAGAACAATGAATAAATCCCAGTAAAGAAACTAATAGTTTGCAGGTGTTGAACCTCTGAAATAAATCATTCCCGTTGTAGACACTTAGATCATGCTGTACAGCGCAATAAATTTATAGCACGTGAAGGTTTTAGTCAGACAGCATCGTCCTTCTCGGAGAACGTATTCGATTATGCCTACATCTGGTGATCTGCTGTTGAAAGACGATGCCATAGAAGCTTCAGAATTTCCTAGCGAAAGTCCCATGTCTGCTGATTTCAATGCTGACGAATCATTCGCTCCATCACCGCAGACACCAACGAAGGTGTAGTTTCCATTAATATTTGACAATGTCTGCAGCAATGAGACAAGATTTTATTTTTATTCTGGTTTCATTCTAGCAAAAACTTTGGTTTTTTTGAGAAGCATTGTGATCTATTCTTCGTCATCATTGTCTGAGAAAAACCTCTAGTAGAACCTACCAGTGACGACTAACTCCGTTACCGAAGAATCGTTGAGAATTTCCCCAAGAGAATTCTTAATTGTTTTTTCCCCTTCTATTTCATGGAGTATACTTCCATTGGAGTAATCTAAAATAGATGATTTCTTCTCAAGACTAAGGATTCCACATTTCTTAGCGATATTAATCGATGTCTGTGGATTATCACCAGTAACAATATTTATTTATACATTCGAAGCACCAATTGCTTTTATGTTATCCGCTGTGCTGCTAGATTTCAATTAATTCTCGAAAACTAAGAATCCAGCAAATATCAAATCTTATTCGAGTTTCAACCGTTTCTTACCAATATCATAAGGATCTATTTACTTATACCCTAGAGCAATAACTCTAAAACCTTATTTTGTAAGTTTATACAGTTTTTCATCATAAGTTTCTGATCCTTCCTTTGATTAAGGTAGTGAACTAACCAATGCAATTTCTTTGAATTTCTCAGGACTTCCCTTGGTTAATATGAATGAAGAATTCCTAAATCTCACAACAGTTGACATTCTCTCAGATTCTGATTCAAATGAGAAGCACTTAAGAACATGAATCATTTCATTATTATTATCTTTTTAGTTAATTATTTCTTAAATTACACCATTTCCTTCTTATTACAATTAGAACTCAGTTTTCTTAGATATCATCCATCCAGAAGATTTAAACATCTCCAAATCCAAAGGATCACCAATTATATTCCCATCAACTAACTTCAAATTATGGCATGCTCCAAGAATTATTCGTTAAATACTGCTCATTTCGTTTAAACCATTTTCACCAATATAATCATGGAACTCCTATTTTCCACCTTCTCCTTCATGTTCTATTTCATACCCTGAAAGCATCTTGTAATTAACGAGATTATTCGTGAGAGTGCCAGTCTTATCAAAGCATAAAATCTTCAATATCCCACAGATATTTATGTTACCTGAGTCAATACAATAGACTTTCTTTTTTCTCAGTCGATGAAGAGATATCGTTAGCCCGAAGCTTAGACATAAAGGTAAGGCTGGAGGGATACTAATCGTTATTAGATCTAAACATCGTATAATCACATCTTAATAAACAGCTAATCCTTGTTACAGCTTATCAATAAATGTCGGCAAGGATGTTAGAAACGATATTGCAGCTGCTGTTCCTAAAATAAATATAAAATATAATCCATCAGTTTTAAATTATCCTTAGAACCTATTTTTCGAGTAGATAATCGATCTAATCATCTTCCCTCTGAGCGTCTCAAACCCTATTAGAATTGCGACACATTTTAAGTTCTAACACTGTAGTAATAAACTCCCGCTGTAGATAATATGCTGCTTATTTTCAACATAATATTCATCATTTTTTGGTAATTCCGTTTTCGTATTTGGAGTGCAATCCCCTGTGAGACTCGATTCACTCACAATCGCACTGCCTGACAAAACTAATAGATCACATGCGGCTGTATCACCTTTGTTCATGACTACTACATCTCCAAAGATGATTTTATCACTTGTACAGATTTTTCTGTGTCCCCTACGAAGAATCGTAACTTCTTTTCGAAGATATCCAAGTCTTTTGAGTTTCAAGAAATTTGATCGTTCAGTGTATATTTTAGCTAGAAAACTGAATAACGAAGTGATTACGATGACACAGGAGTATATTGTGTATGTTTCATAAAGCCAAAGGGTTACACTCCCTGCTTAAAAAAAGTAGAATGGAGATAATAACTGCGATACTGCTAGATAAATTAATCCTTTATCAGGGACATCTGTCTTGTTTAGACCATTCTTGGAGTTTGAAATTGCTTCTCGATCGGTTGCAGTGTCAAATCCCTTGGAAATACTGAGAAGTTCAGAGTTCTTCATTCCAAATGGGCTTTCAAAGTATGGTGCAAAGCTATCGTCTTCCAGTAACGAATATCTTTGGAATCTATACTAGAATACTTTAGCTTCGTCAGGGATAGCATAATTTCTAAGATATTTAAGAAATTACATGTCTTGATCTGGACCTATGACAAAGACTTGCTCGGAAACTTTAGGGTTCACTATCTTCATGAATAGTTTCATGCGCAACATGCGAAATTTATTCAAGATAACGAATGAAATACTCGCTGTGAGAATGAATATGCTTGCTTCAAGGAGTTTTGACTACCAAGTTTAGCGAATAGCAAAGATCTTAGTTATTCTACACTCTTCTTAGCAGTTTGGGTACAGCTGGAATTTGCAACTGCCATCGGAAATCTATTCGGACCATTTAGTCTTGCGCCCGAAGAAAATATCCTTTTTCTTAGAAAACACAGCTTGAGTAGAATTAGAAGGAGTGTCTTCTTGATCTAACATACGTGTTTACTATTACTACTCCTGTTGCTATTGATATTCTTATCCTTTTACTTGTGTTATTAGAAAAACAAGGTAATCCTCTCAATTCGTTTTCTTTTTCTTATTATTATCATCATCCCGCAGACCTTACAGTGTTACTTGTGAAATTTGATTTGATAAAACTCAAGTCCTTTGAAGTGAATTAGTTGTTTCGTATTATGAAAATTAGTTAATAATTAATATGTAAGATAAAGAGTCGACTCTGAAATTGTAATACTGTAAAGCGGGAGGGGAGAAAGGGAGGGGAGTTACTTTTATTTTAAATGCAAAGGAGAAAACACAATAGGTAGAGATATTTACTTTTCACATCAAATGAATCCTTCAATTTGGTTGCCTGATTGGCAGCCTTACGTAGAAACACTTGATTCAAAAAGAATTTTTTTTATTTTAGAGCAACTGCTGAGCTTTAGTTTTTTAAAAGAAAAAAAGAAAAGTAGATAATAATACTAGATAAAAGAGAGAACATACGGTTTAATCAAAAGGTAACTACTGCCTTTTCACCTCAAATTAAGATAACAATTTTTACAAAAAAAAAATAATCTGAATAATTATCAATTACAAATGTAATTAATTGTAAGATAAAATAAATCTTCTCTCTCTTTATTTGCTAGTTTGTTTTTGGAAAAGTTTCTTCAAATGTATGATAAGGAATTGTATTGAAATTGTTTCTTTAATTTGCTTCCTTTGTACCTTTGTATGAAATGGACAGCTTATTTTGAATTATTAAAATCAATAAAACAAAAATATTTAAATAATTTGTAAAATACTAGATTAGTCTTAATCAAGTAGATACTAGTTTACATTGAGAAATACAGATACATTAAAGAACTATTTTTTAAAATAATCTCATTAATTTGAGCTAATAATAACCCAATAAAGTCCCCTCTCTCAAAAAAAGGCAACTTAATTAACTCAAAAATTAATAATTCAAATACTCTCATAATCAAAAAATCTTTTCTGTTGAGCTACAATAAATAACTTATGATCTTAGCTTTAGCAACACTTAATAATCTCCCTGTAAAACCCCTTAACAAACTGACTAAGATTCTGTAAAATAATTGAGAATCATTATTTTACCTTAAAAACAATAATTAGTTTCTAGATAACTACTAAATGAAATACATGCTTTTATTATTATGGTTTTCAATTATTCGAAAAGTAGGACAATTTATTTTTTGTCGTTGAAGGAATCAAATGAATAAATCAAAATAGTCATTTCACAGAAACTATCTTTGACATGTCCTTGCCGATCTGATTCATGTATCTAACCTAAATCATAAATCAGGCTTGGAATCACACAAATAAATCTAGTTTTATCAGACTTAAGATAAAACTCCAGATTACTGTAAGATAATCTCTAATTAAGCAGCTATTTTAAAAAAAATCACATATATCTCAATGTAAATCATCAAAAGCATATGTTATGTTTGTGTTTATTATTATTGAAATCACTGCAAAAAATAACCATTTTACTATTTCTCAGAATAATACACATAAACAATCGATATCTTCTTTAATTCCTAAAAAAGCAATCTAAGTGCTATCTAAATATCAAAAAAGAAGAGGAATGCTCTTAATAAACTATCTCTGTATCTCAACTTGAAAAATCCATCTAAAACAGACAAATACACAACTTGTTTCTTACAATTTTTCAAGACTCTTATTTATCAATCCCTCATTCAAACCACACTTTCTTCGTTGGCTCTGGGATTCCAATCTCATCGAACAGCTGTACTCTCTTTAAATCATCGTTAATTAAGTCTTAAAAAATCAGCCTCAGAGATTCTGTATCTCCTGATTTGGCCTTTGTAATCGTTGCTTTCGAGAAGAAATTGTGTGTTTCTTAGAATGGTTCAACTTTTTCATTTAAATTATCCAACAACTCCTCTAGTTTATCTAAATAAATGCTCCATGCTGGCTGATCTTACTTAGCGAATTCTAGAATCCCATTGCGCACTTCCACTTTGTAAAATTCTTAACGACGTACATCCTAAGGATAACAAACATAAATAGTTTTTTTTTCATTTTCATGTACATTTATCGCTTTCTTTCTTACTTAAATATAGAATGGATATGTATTCGTGAGTTCCTATGCACAACGGGTTTCAAGAATCTTCTTTTCTAAGTCTGCAAGATTAAATTAGCCTTAGTCAAGGAGGGAATTATTGTTGTTAGTGTTGCTGATTGTGCCTATTGAAATGATAAGAATAGAAGTTAAGTAAGAAAGTTGAAAATCACTCTAAACAAAAGCACTCACTGTTGTTGACATTGTTCTTGATGTTATTCTGTGAATTATCCATTTGTTACCCCTTGGTTGCAAAATTGTATTTTTCTAGTGCAAAGCGAAGGAGATAAAGAAAGGTTGTTTATTCTGAGAAGAATCAATATTAGGATGTTGCTATTGATAATGCTGAATCTAAGTCTGCCTTAGATAATAATAAATTTGAGAAATTCTTTTGATGTTTGTATTTTTCGAAAAATTAAACTGATTTATTATTTGGAAATTAGTTATCAAGTAATTGAACTAAAACCTTAGAAAATACTAAGAAAAATGCTGAACAATATGATTAGGCACAATTAGCTGATAATTGGTAAGAAATAAGAAAGGTATTATTCAAATAATCACTTCATCATTAAAGTCTTCTCACATAGAATAATGACAATCTAGAACATAAATTAAATTAAAAACGCGATATTTGTTAGGTAAACAAAGAAATGACTAGATATAAATAAACACAACATTCTTGTTTAATAAATCTTTGTTATTGTTTTTTTCAGAAGTGATTCAATTGTTTTCTTCAGCTAAAGCATAAGAGGAATCTTATTCTTACATACAGAAATGAATTCGCTGTTTCTTTTTTGTTATTGCTGTTGTAATTTTCCTTAAAAAAATAAATAAAATCTAAAAAAGGCATTTATTCTGCATTGAAGGTTTGATTAATACAATTGGATCGTTTTAAGCTAAGGAGAATGCACAGAGAGAATAACCCATCACTATTATTTTTGAAAATGATCTGAAATATCTCCAAGCAGTTAGTTATGTGTGTTTGATGTTTCTTTCTACTCAAATTTTCGACATTTATTTGAAAAATACCAAATTGGAGGAAAATATTTCTAACATTTAAATGGTTTTTATTTGAATTCATTTTTTGCAAAAAAACAGATTCATTTTGGAGAAACAGACTAGTAAAAGAATAACTAACTGTTGCACAATCAAACAAAGAAAACTAAGAACGTCATCATCGTAAAAGAAATGAATGAATAAATAGAGAACAAAAAAGTATTTACATAAGATACTTTTTATTCTTTCTCTGTAAAGTCAAACTTGTGCAGGTTTGAAAAAATTAGTTGCTACTTTATTTAAGATAATATGCGATATTACGAGCTATGCGAAGCTTTATGGGAGAATGCTGCGAGATATCCCTTCTTTTTTTTGTTTTGAAAATAAAAAACCAAATGAGATTAATGATGCAATATATCCAGAAAACTGCATAGAATTAATGTATTTCAATAATAGTATTAAAGCAAAGGAAGAAAATGTTATTAAAATGGTGTTTAAAGTGCAAATATCGATGAAATAGCATCTAAATATATTTGTCTCTCCTCATAGTTTGTTTTGATATCGCTGAAAAGCTTCCATATTGGATATAAAAGTAGTATTATAATAAAGCAAAGCAGAAATGACGTAAGTAGCAGGTTAAATTTATAGATTGCAACAGGAAATGACGCAATTAATCGAAAATTTCTCTTGGGAGCGAAAGGAAATGTTAAAAAAATGCTCAAAGTTTGATTACTATTCCCATGAGAGATTGTGTTATAATGGGGGATCTTTCCCATGTCGCCTTAAACAAATTAAAACGAAGAAACATGAGGCACTTAATCAACTGTTGTGCCTCAAAAGCCTTTTAAAGTGATTAGAAAGGCTTTCAAGCTGTTCTAGATAATTAATAAATAAATCACAAAAGCTATTTTTGAAGGTATTTCGAAGCACAACAAAATGGGTTTGTACTCAAATGGTGGAATGAAGGTTATGGGTTATACACTCAAGAAAGAATATTGCATTTGGCTTGGATACATGCATATTCTTGGTGTAATTGGCTTAATCTGGTTGTGTTTCAAAGATTCTGCTTTAATTTGGAAGAGTCTGGGATATCTTGCCTTCTTCCATTGCTTGACTGGTTTGGGCATTACAGGAGGCTGCCATAGAATGTGGTCACACAGAGCATACACTGGTAACATTGTTTATCGAACAATTATGATGCTCCTATAAAGTGCAGCTTTCCAGGGAAGTATTTTCCACTGGAGCCGTGACCACAGATTACATCACAAATTCTCAGACACTAGCATCGACCCACACACTATGGAAAAAGGATTTTTCTTTGCTCATGTTGGCTGGTTACTTGTGAAGAAATCACCTGAACTTGTGGAAGCAGGCAAAAAAATTGATGTCAGTGATTTACTTGCTGATCCAGTTGTGAGGTTCTAGAGGAAATATTACCTACAGATATCTGTCCTATGCTGCTTTATTGCTCCAAGTAAGATACAGATGTGTCATTTAAAGTGTTTATTTATGCATTTTATGGAGTTTTTGTCTAACATTTTTTTTTCTTCTCAAAAGTGCTACTTATGCAAAACACAATTGGTGGAGGCTACTTCTTCAATTTCTTCATGTGCTGCACAAGATATGTCTGCTAATTAAATGCAACTTGGTGTGTGAACAGTGTCTGCCATATGTTTGGATCTAGACCATACAATACTAAAATTCTACCAACTGATAATTTATTCGTATCCTTGATTGCTAACGGCGAAGGCTGGCACAATTGGCACCATGAGTATCCCAGAGACTGGAGAGCCGCTGAGAACAAATGGACAAAAATCAATTTCACATCAGCTTGGATTAAGTTCTTTAGATTTATTGGATTAGCTTAGACACCCAAGCTTGTTCATGAAAAAGAATGAGATAAATGCTTAGTTTAGGATAAATTATTTCCAGATATTTCTTAGTCTTTCCAATAACGCCATGCAGCCATATTCGCAGATTAATTCAATAGTTTAAAAGATGTGTCTCTATTGTTTTATGTGAGTGCGATTTTAATCTTTTTCTTTTTCTCCAATAAAATTTCTAAATAATGAATCAGAAATCAAGAGGGAAAAGGATTGGGGATATCAAAAGTTGATTTCATTTGTGTTTTCTAAAAAAAGCATATTCTTTGATAAATAGATGAAACAGCTAGAAACAAAGTTGGGAAACTTTTAAAAATATTTATAAAGTAGAAGTTGTATTTTATGAAAAAACACTAGCCAATAAGCATAAAGAGATAGTTCAATAAATAAAAAAATAATGTTTATAATAGTAAATACCAAACAGCATACATCAGGAAAAAGAAATACTAAACTGTAGATTTGAATATTAAATTACAAAGATATTAAGTTAATAAAATGTTGAGTCTTTTGTGCTAATTAAAAGTAAATCTTTTAGAGAAAAAGAGTCTGATCGAGGGAGCTGTCAAGTGAGAAATCAACAAAGTCTTTTTTTTTGAAAAAGCAAATATTTTAGGAAGAAAAAAAATTAATTAATTTGGGTAATGAAAGAAGAAGAAGGAATTAATGAAGCGTAGGTGATTT